>BNJU01003529.1_pt1 | contig 71024 bp, 79 predicted proteins | sample 8539281 | NCBI WGS metagenome assembly BNJU01 (sample SAMD00202456, study PRJDB9452) | human saliva metagenome | isolation source: human saliva | place: Japan | reverse complement strand
CCAAGTTCTCTGAACTTATAGGTGGGACACGGTTGAAGCCCTATGGGACTGCCGTTAGCCTGCGTAATCCTTGCGTTAAGCGTTGGTAGCACGGAAGACAGGGACTGCCCAAATTACGTCCGGTCCTAATGGTTCAGGCGCTGATCTCAACGGGAGCCACGATTGCCTACCACTCCAGTGGTGACTTTCTTCGCAGATAACTCTAAATACATGTCGATATGGCCATAGGCGGTACCGACAAGATCACGGGCTAACTTGGGTCACAGATTTTAAAGGTAAAGCTTTTAATGACTATATCGAGATATATTATGCGAAACCATACCAAGAAGAAAGAAGGACATGGGATGCAAGTAGAAGACTTACTAAGAGCAGTTCCTAGTGGTCAGTGCTGGCGCCCAGAAACTGGCGGGGAAATCACATGACTGGTTAACGATACACACGTAGCTTAGTGCCTGGTTGTGCCTTTTGCTGCCATTGAGGGCCTACACTTTGACGGCCACACCACTGCTCATGGAGAACAAAGTAGCAAAGAAATGTCGAGGCCAAACTTATGAAGGTGGTAGAAGTCCTGCCACAGAAAATCTGGCAAGACTCACCCATTAAGCTTTCTCGTTCCTTCAACTTCCGAGCACAAGCCTCGTTGGCTAATCAGTTTTTGGTCCGGCCTACCGAGAGCATCTTAATGGTGGTGGCAGTCACCGGGACTAATGGTAACAACCATTTCGAAGTCTTATCGGTGACTGCTCATGCACGCATAAGACAGGGCTCATTGGGACCTTACATTATAAGGTGGATCAGGACTTATTATCCGCTCCATCAACGACGCTTAATCGCCGCTCAGCTCTTCAGCAATTATTTGCTACAGAAATAGTGTCTGGTAGGCTGTCAAGATGCCCTAATCGAGGCTTTCTTCTCATGCCCTGGGCGCGTCATGCCCTGGGCAACGATATTGACTGTGCCATCTTCGACAAAACTTAACTCTGGGAACACTTTGGATTTCCATGAAACCATGGTGGAAGGCTATGCCTATGCAGTCGCTCTGCTGCCCAATTCAGGGACAAAAAGTTTGCGAGAGAGGCCAGGGCTGGCTATTATCACGCGGACGATCCTTGTGCTTTCCAACGTGTGATGCAAGCAACCTTTCGACGTGATGTTTTGACTTATATCGTCTTCAAGTGATCGTAGCCAGCGCATGCCGACAACTTCGCGGTACAGGATGGCAACCAAACCTTCAGAACTCGCATTACGCAATCAGACCCATCAAGTTGTTAGCCCTGGCATGCTTTAAGTATACAACGTGGCTAGCTTTATAGACTGCTTTTGCTTGGCGAGACTATTACCATGTCCAACCCTCAAACAGTAGTTGATTTGGGTGTCTAGCCTTTGGTGGGCTGAGATGAATGCAAAGACCAGATTTGAGGACAACCAGAAATTCCAGTGGTAGGTCGAAGCTTTGCACACCAGATGCCGTGTGAACAGTGCTTCAGAGTTAAAGGCTCAAGGAGCCCTAAACGCCTAGTTACCATTGGTTGGACACAGGTGGCAGTAATCGCAGATAGTATGCGCACGGAAAGTGGGGACAGGTCTTTGGAATATTCGGATTGACCTCATTCACGCTGATGGTCCGCCATGAACTGCATGGCGAAAATTTGTGCTTCTGAGTTGGTCGAAGTCGCCAATGGGGTGCCTCATAGCGTCGGCTGAAGATCGCAAAGAGCAGCATCCGAGCATGCCACTTTCTCTCAGGCGCAAGCACGGATTTGACGTCTTTGCCGCGCAAGGTAGTGAGCCCTCACCAGATTGTGGTGGTGAGCAAGTTGCCTTATGAGTGAAGCACCAGAAATTGGCGGCTGTACACCGCCACTTTGGCTAGGAAGCGGTAAAGAAACAGTCAGTTAAGAGGGAAGAGAGAGATGGAGTCATTGACTAAGGCACTGTGTGGCCGTGAGTTTTGCAATCACGGTAATCATTATAGCCGTTCTTTATCGGCTGCTGAATCTACCGAAAGAATTTGGGCGAACAGCCCGTGAAGAGAGGCCCAGTGGCATGGGGAGTCAAGACAGGGACACGCCATGGAGTGGGACCGCGCTTATCACTCGCGGCCATTTACAAGTAACACTTCTAGGGTCACGGCACACTCTGCTACGACGCTCTTAGACGGTGGTGTCTGGATGCTCTTGCTGACCTCTCTTTGCTTGTTTGCAGGCGGTGGGATTGGCTTTGTCAGGCTGACACTATTAGTATCTTCGCACATCAAAATGAAGGTTTGATGCTGCACGTCAAAAATTTCTTAAACCCCAATTGATTTTCTGGTATTATCGTTTTAATTTGGTCTCTTGAATACAAGGTGCAATTTAGCCTTCAACCTAGGACCTTTCCTTATCAGTAATGCCCTTTGTGATTGGTATTTTCGCCTTTTATCTCGATTACAAGGTTTCTCAACGTGAAACAGATCTAACAGATATGGTTTGGATGGACTAGCAACGAGGCTTAAATATATTTTGGTATATGGTGTTTATGGGGCCATGGCGACTAAGAGCAAAGCAAACCTCCTTGGCCTTGATTTGTCTGGTGAGGTGGTAGGTGCACTAATCGCGTTTTTGTATAATAATAAAGCCAAGCCGCAAGATTACCCTACGCGACGTCGGTTCCTTGGCATTAAACGGCGTCGATACAGTGAGTTTCGCTCCCAGTTAACAACTCTGGAGCTACTCTTAGTCGGGACTGTCTTTGTGGTAGAAACCGCCTGGCTGGTCATGTTTGCAAGTGAGACCTTCAAAGCTAACTGGTAAACTGAATTTTCAAGATGAGAGCCCGATTCACCATCACTTTGAAATATGAGTGGCTGGCGGAACAAAAAGCGTGACCATGACGACTCGCTGGCCCTTAGCTGAGGGTTAGGCTAATATGTTCGCCTTCTAACAGATAGCGTGTGAGTTTACGCGACAAATGGGTCCAAGATTTTATAAAAAGGTGCTAGTAAATGGGTGCGCTATGATCGGGACGCTCTGTCGTTGAACATCTCTTAACCTCCGGGGGCACAGGAAGTAACGCAAATGACCGGTGAAATCGCTAGAAGATCTCGTCGGTCCATTTGCTAAGTGGACAGAGGTGTTATGGTGGTAGATGTGCGGGCACCCACAGAACTCAGATCAGGATTTTTCGATTTTATGGTCAAGAACCGACACCTTATCATGTACCTTTAATTGAGTGTAGCCAAAGAAAACGAGGCTATCCGTTTATCTACAGACATTTGAGCTGGCCTTCTTGCTGCGCCATGTCCCACTGTGGCGGTGACAGGAAGTAATGCGCCAGTCCACCACGACGAGTTTGGATTCATCAAATGCTAGCACACCGGCCACAAGCTGGTCAGGCTCGTTTAGCAGGGCAACATCAAGAGTACCGGTCATATGTGCCAGTATACTTTGATTTAACCAAGCCCTGCAAGATGGTAATCGTAATGTAGCGTATCTGGCACAATTGATGGGGACCAAAGGAGGTTCCGACCACAGCTTGCAGTGCCAGCCAAATCTCAGCTTCCAGCCCATCTCGACTATCGCATGGTAATCGTAGCAGGTTTTGACGCTGCTAAATTTCAAAGTAGTGGCCAACTCATTGTACAACCGCCGATTTCTGTCCCATACGTGACGGATTCCAACCTTTTCGAGCGCATGCTAATCAGATGTCAAAGCCCGGCGGTGCCGTTTAGTCACTTTGCCGGCCGGCCCAGAGGTGCAGGCCAAGGGTGCCGCCTTACCGCCAGGGGATGCCTCTATATTTCCGCGGTGAGGAAGTAGCTCAAAGTGTCTGCGAAATTGTGCCTGCATGCTGGCGCAACGTCCACGCCGCGACAATTGCAGTGGCCAAGCTACAGGCTGCCTCAGCTTCAAGCTATTCAAGCTGAGTTGAGCGCCTATCGTGGCATGTACGCCTCATCGTTTGCAACCTATTACAAATCTGGCGGGTCGTATACTGCTACAATGACTCTAAGTCAGCACTCACGTGCGACTAGCTACATCGCTCTGAGAGTTTTACCAACCAATCTGCGTTATATTGGTGGTGGTCTAGATCGAGGTCAGAGATTTGACGATTTAATCCTTCACTTGGGTAGTATGTTGCAGAGGCGGCAGCTGCTCTGTCAGGAAAGTAGCAGAAAATAGCCAGAGCTCCTCCGACAAGCCGAGAGGCCAGCCGTGCATCTTTTACGAGAACCTAGATCAAGCAAGATCTAGTCGCATAGAGCATGAAGCCACTCAAGCGGGAGAAGTAGTCTTGTTCTCACCTTCATGCGCAGCCTGACCACCCATTCGCTAACTTTGAGGTACGAGGTCAGCATTTGTGTGACTTAACCAGTCTTTATTCACGAAAAACCCAGTACGACTAAAAGGAGAGTAGTCATGCATGGCTGAAATTAAACGTGTTGTACTTTCAGGTGGCGGAACAGGTGGCCATGATATGCGGCCTCTCGCCCTCATCAAGTCATTAAAGCTAAATATCCAGACGTAGGAGTGCCTCTTATGTAGGTGTAGTCAGGTTACTAGAGGCAGATATCGTCGCAAAGAAGAGTCTCGACCACTCAGTCGAGATTGATTCGGGGTTTGACGTTCTTTGAGCTCTTGAGAAATCTTGAGCACTGGCTTGGCTCATGTGTTAGCCAGTGTCCACACGCACATCTTTACGAGATCTTTAAAGAAGCCGAGATGTGGTGATTGGGACAGGAGGACAGGTCACGTGCACCAGTCCTTCATGTCTGACTAGCCGTCGTAGGCATTCGAGCTTTAATTCATGAACGAAAATAGTGTGGTGGGAGTTTACTCAACAAATTTCCTTTTAGCCGTTTTCGTCAATCGGATTGCGACTTGACTTTAGAAGAAGCGAAAAGTGACTTTACAGGAACGAAAGCAAGATTATTTAACCGAATCCGCGTGGCCAAGAAGTGGTGGCTACACCACTTTAAAATGGACACCATCCTTTCTCGAACAATTCGAGATGGACGATCGAAGCGTGCCAACCGTCTGTCCGGTGTTTGGAGGTAGTCGCGTGCGCACGATGACCAGGCGCGGCCACGGGGAAAGCTATTCCGTCGCTGCGCGGGACAGAACTCGCCAGGATTATTGCGGCAACAGGTCGAGTGCATTATGATGAACCACGCCAAAGGCCTCAGCGAGGCCTCGACTCAACGTCCGTCCGGTGCCTATATCGACAATGGTGCCAAGTCTCTGCGCACAAATTAAGCTGAGTGGTCGTGCAGAAAGTGGTGGGGCACACCAGCCGAACGAATTAACGGCGATGGGCTTTGCTGCCAAGCATTCTGGTGCGCCGAGTCCTTATGTTACCAGTCAATCACCAGGAGCTACGTCATGCTGGCTCCTTAGCGACCATAGCGTAGCACTCCGCGTGATTAAACAAGCAGATTTTGACCGCGACTCAGCCTAGTGAGAGACCATCCGTGGAAACTGATGGCTGTGACCAAAACCCAGAAAAATGGACGCGATCAGCCTACATTGCGACCAGAGTGACGCGCAGTCGCTCGTCAAAGTTTTAGAAGAAATCTGCAAAGCAAGAAAAATAGAATCTACAGGAAAGGAGGAAGTTAATGGCTAATTGTCGTCTCGATCGCGTGGTCGTCGCTATCAAGAAGATTACCAAGAGAGAACCTCAAACGCTCAACCAACATGCTCCAGCCCTAGTCGGCAAAGAAGTCGGGAAGGCACTACCGGCTTAGATGCGAGATGGACAACCTATACGCGCGATCCCAATCCAGGATCGTCGGCGTCCTCGTACTTATCGAGGAAGCGCCCGGCGACTATGAGAAAGAAAGCGCAAGAGTTCCTCAATCAGCTCGGGCACTTTCAGGCAGACGCCAGGCAATCATCGGATTGGGTCCCACGTGCCGGATCCAGCCAAGTCCACCCTCGACCGATTATGAAGAGGACTATGAGACACGCGTCAGCCAACCCCGTCACGAGCGGTGCACTATCGCCAAACACCTCACCGCTACTTCCTCCCTGATCAAGAAAAATCAAGTAAGGATTCTGGACAACAGAAGTTGGCCCGCGGGCATAGATGAAACTTTTTCCAAGTCTTCGTTGTCTGGGCTTTTAAGTCTGGCGGTGATGGGTTATCAACTCTTGCCGACACACTATGGTCAATGCTGTCTCAGATTGTGGCATTGATCGGCGAGTGGATGGGTAAGCGCCACTGTCGCCAGCACCTCAGGTATTTCGCGATTTTGGACCGTCGAAAGAAGACATCGCGCTAAGCGCAAGCTCAGCAGTCAGCCACTATGAAGGAGAATCACGCACTTGTCCAGCAGGTGACCTTACGTCGTCCTAATATGCAGAGTTCCAATTAGAGATAGAAAAGAGAACATGCGGTGCATTGCACAAGATTAAACTCAGGAAACCAATGGATTGCAGTCTAGATAATGGAACTTGTGACTGCGCCAGTGTGGCGCCTAAAGAAGCTGCCAACCTAGGACCAGTGCCAGAACTCTTGGTTCAGGCCCCACTCGGAATCACGAGTAACAGAGTTGACAACAATGTTGGAAACAAACGCCTGACTACTCTCAGTCAAACTGAGAGTCTCAAAGCGCGTCTAAGAGGCCGAGCAAAGAATAGTGCCTGAAGCTGGTGACGATGCGTGGACGGCAGCTGGTCAAAGGCAGTACTACTCATACCTATCAACATGCGGAGTCGTGAGGAAGATGACCTTCTACACTCAAAATGCTGAAGAATTAGGGGGTATAAGAAGGACACACTTAATCTGGAGGTAGGAGCCTACTTTACGCCACTTTACAGGCCAACAACGGCCGGAAAGAGTCCAGTCTGGACAACAACCCATTAGATAGTAGTAAACGAGTGCCAGGGACTAAGTCCTCGCTTACCTATATGCCGCCCTCAAGTGTCCCGAGAGCTAGTTTGGGAAGGCTTTACTATGTGAAGATAGAGACCACGAGACAAGTCAGGATCTACGCTAATTCTATATGCGGCATTAGCTACTTCGCCTACATCAAGGCTGCAGTATGAGTAGAATTATAGGAGGATCCCATATCTCATCCAGGGAGATCAAGCTTCCTCGTGAGAGGACATGGGTGAGGGCTAACGCATGGCGAGGAACAGTAAATGCTAGTTTAGATATTGGGACTACCTCAATTAAAGTGGATTTGTGGCTAAAGGAGCACGATGAATGGCCAAGTCAATATTATTGGCGTAGGTAACGCGAGAGTCACGGTGGCTTAAGCCGTATGACACGTAATCGTTGGTAATCGATGAGACGGTCTATTCCATCTCGACAGCAGAGCCCATTGCGCAAGCAGAGCAAAAGGCACGAGTTAAAATAAATGATGCTGTCAGTGCGGCGTACCAAGTAACAAGCTGATGATTGATAACTGTCACATGACGCTGATTTACAGTGATACCCGTGAGATTACCGAAAAAGATCTTAATAATGTCATTTATGGGCGCTACAAATTGCGGGTCTGTTCCACCTGAGACGAGAAGTAGTTTCCACTCATTCCAGAAGAGTTTATTGTGGACGGTTTTACCGGAATCCGCGATCTCACTCAAGAAGCATGATTGGGGTCCGGCTGAGACTCTAAGTGCGCGCTGATTACAGGTCCTAGACTATCATCCACAATATTCCGTCGCTGTGTGGAGGAGAAGGTCGACCTCGACATTACGGGAATTGGTGGTGACCTCACCGCGTTGCCGAAGTAGCCTAACGCCTGATGAACGTAGTTTGGGACCATCATCGTAGATATGGGTGGGGGCCAAACCAGTGCCCCCACTATTTATGACAATCAATCGAAAGTATACCTTTCGTTGACGTTAGTTGCGGCGACTTCTGTCGGCACAGGATGACTCGCAATCCCTGGCTACTTCGCTAGAGAATGCAGAACAGGATTAAAACGCGAGTTTGGTTATGCGGTCTCTCGTCGAACTTCTCAGAAGAATACTTCGTGGAGACAGAAGTTGTAAGGAACCTGTTCTGCGTAGATGAGACGCCATGATCGCCAGGTATTGAAGCCCGTTTGGCGCAAATCTTTTGAGCAGTTCGAGATGACTTTGGAAGAGTCGATGCCTCGACTACACCAGGTGGTTTCATTTGTCGGACTCGTGGAGCGGCTTCCTTGCCGGAGCAGTCTCCAGAGCTGTGCCAAGAGTATTTTGGTCCTAAGCGCCTCTATATCCCAGAGCAAATGGGGACAGCGGAACCCAGTCTCTTACGACAGCTATTGGCATGCAGAATATGCCTATAGCGAAGCGATCAGCTGTTCATCGCATTGCGCAAGGAACTTATCAAGCGCCAGTGCACCACGCCAGGATCGTGGATATAGACCATCTGTCAAAGAGCCTGTGTATCACAGGGATGTGACTTGAATCAGCCAATGGAAGTGCCGCCCGCGTCAACAAGCACCTCGGCGTCCGGCAAGACCAGAGCCACCACCGGCGCAGCGAGCCTGCTGGGCATTGACACGATGCATACTCCAATCTGGGAGGCTGGCGTCAGCCAGAAGAGCCAGACTGTGTCTCCAGATCCAGAGGCCAGGGTTAATTATGATAGCCAAGTCTCGTGGTAGAGTACGGGATTATCAGTAAAATTCTTGCCATTTTGCCAGGACATTTTCGACTAAGATTCAGGAGGAACGACTGATGTAATTGGGCGATTTTGATTCAATTAACAGCCGTGACGGCGCCGTTATCAAAGTCATCGGGGTCGGCGGCAGGGCCGGCAGTAATGCCGTTTGCAACTTCGTATGGATCCATGACAGGCGCAAAGTGGAGTTCATCAGCAGCCAGCAGGATACTCAGAAGCTCTCAAGAGGCTCTGACGAGACTAAGATTCAATTAGGCCCTAAGGCGACCAAGGGCTTGCAGGTTCAGTCCCTGAGTCGATCTTAAGACGCGAGCAGAAGTGAGAAGAACAAGCGTACAGTGCTTGACGCTGAACAGACTTGTGGCTCGCACTTTGAGGCTATGGGTGGGGGACCGGTACGAGATGGCACGCTCCAATCCGTAGCTCGCATTTGCCAAAAGAACTAGAGGCGTCGCACAGTGGATTGCTGTGACAGCGTCCATCTCGCTTTGAGCGGCCTAAACGTGGCACGTTACATGCCGTCGAAGGTCTCAAGAACCTGAGGCGAGCTGCTGACAAAAGGTGCGACCATGTCTCAACAACCGCCTCTTAGAAATCGCTGACCGTGCGATCGCCGATGCGCAGAAGCTTTTCTCAAGCGGATGGCGTTTTACGTCGGCGTGCAAGGATTTCTGACTTGATTTACCGCCGCCGTTACGCAACCTCGGACTTCGCTGACGTGAAGACGGTCATGAAAGATCAAGGGACTGCTATCTCATGGGGATTGGGGTTAAGCTTCTGGTGAAAACCGTACAGCTGAGGCAACTAAGAAGGCTATTTCTCCACTCTTGAAAGTTTCAATCGATGGGGGCAGAACAACTCTGGAACATTACCGGTGGTTCTGACTTAACCCTCTTTGAAGCTCAAGATGCTAGCGAAATCGTGTCAACGCTTCAACTAGCGATGCTAACATCATCTTCGGTACATCTATCAATGAGAAAATCTGGCGATGAGGTAGTGACGGTTATCGCAACCGGGGATTGATACTGAGAAGAATGCACTCAGCAAGATAGCAACGCCCGACGCGCAAGCAATGATCCATCGCTGCAGCAATGCGCCTGAATCAAAGCCAACCAGACGGTGTCTGCGCGTAACGACATTGAATTGGTACCACGCGGTCGCAAGAGCGGAACGTGACTTATTCGTGACTGGGATATCCGTCGTGAACAAAACACTCATGAATCCGCTCAGGATGCTACAGCGGACTTCCAACGTTCGAAGTGACGTTAGCCGTAACCGTCACGGTTGATGCAACGGAAGATATGAACTTGATACACCCATTTCTTCCGCAAACGCCACCGTGGTAAGCTAAGTAACTAGTCGCAAGCATCATGGGCGTAAAGGTGTCTACGCTTCTAGTACCAGGCCGTGCCCATAACTGCTATGGAAGAAAAATGGAACGAAGAGGTCAGAGCTATTATGTTGATAGCACAGATTTCTTGGGCCTTACTACTTACGAGACCCTCATTATTATTTGGGCAATCATGTCTTGGTTTCCCTGGATGCCTGCTACAGTGACTTAGGACGTTGGGTAGCGCCTAGTCGAGTCTTATGTTGAGCTTTTTGATCGCCATCCGCAGTATGGCTTTTCAGGTGTTTCAGTTAGGGCGTGATGGTTCTCTACCCGGTCTATATTCTTATGCGATTGTTAGTTGGAGGTGGTCCCATGAAAGAGGGGATATATCAAAGCATTATCGTAAAGAGGAGCAGGCCTATTGACTATGCACGAACAGATGGCTATGCGTGAGTCGCTATTGTCCCGGGTAACTAGTTGCTTGTGACTGCGCGAAGCCCTGATCTAGAAACTGGCTAATGGACAAGATGAGTTCAGATTAGCCTGCCAGCGTTTGCTGGCGCGCTGAACGTCAAAGACTGGTTTTTATCCTCAGTATTATGATTTAGAAACCAGCGGACTTCAGATTCAAGCCTTGAAGATTACTCGCTGCAGAACTACATATTCGACATGGTTCTATCCAGGTTCCTCCTGCGCTAGAACGCAACCGAATCAGGGACATCATTACTCGATGGACAGGGATCATAGGTACTAGTGGATGCAAGATTGCGCTTTTATGTTTGTCGAAAATGTGACCAAAATGGGGAATGCGGGTAAAGGCTTGAATATCGAGCCTGATCAGGTTCTGTCGTCACAAGTCCTCTGGGAAGAGACCAGACGGTCATACCACGTCATTAGAGCTTGACACTATGCTGAGTAGAAGTCTATAATTTTCTAGACAGCGTGCAAAAGAAGCCGTCTTGGGGCCCTAGGTAAGGGTCACTATTTAGAAATTAAATCAGACCAGATTTTGAGCTAGAGGCAGAAAGCGACTTTTGTCTCGCTTAGGAAGTTTAGCGTTTTCAAAGTCGATGCCAGGAAGGGCTTAACCCGCAAGGACATACTATTCGGTCTTAAGAGTTAAGGTTCTAGTCGTCCAAGGAAGAAAGCAAGATCAAAGGTGTGTGACATGTCAATTACACCAAAATCGATATTTTAACCAAAGAATTTAATCGCGAATTTAGAGGTTAGTGCGAAGAAGAAGTCAACGAATTTCTAGATGAAGTGGTTGTTGACTACAGAACGGTCTTTAGACCAAGTGGCTGCCTTAAACGTGAAGTTGGCGAAGCTGAAGAGAAAAATCAAGAATTTCGAGAAATTGCAAGAATCCTTGAATAGCTCAATCTTTGATTTGCAAACAGGCGAGCATGAACGCCTCAAACAAAATGCGCGCAAGGAAGCAGAACCTCATTATTTATGAGGCGAACGTGAGTCTGATCGATACTGCTAATGCACATGATACCGTCACCACTTGGCTAATGAAGTGGAACTCTTACGTCATAATGGACGCAACCTTGCAGTTCGAAATGACAACATGTTGACTCAGCAATTGGATTTAATTAAGTCTCAAACTTTTTGAACAGGAGATTGCTTTTGCAACACCCGACACTGAAGATAGCTCAGGCTGAAGAACCGTAGTTGTGTAGCGCGTGGCTACCTTAGAGACAAGAGGTAGAGACCCAGCAACTACAGATGTCGAAGAATTTCGTCCATGAAACTCAAGGAAACTTAGAAGCTAAGGCAACACCTGATAAGGATGACTGCTGTCTGTTGAAAGTCATCTTGGGCCAAACCATTAAAATTGAATTACAGATGATGTAAGACCACTCATCACTCTATACATCAGACGATCTAGGAAGGTGCAAGTCCCTAGAGTTCCCTATCAGGTGGATGATCAGCTTACTTATAATGCTCGGTGAACTTAAGTAGCCGGTGCCGCTTAAAGAGCATAGCATTAAGAGAAATTTGTAAGACTACAAATAAAATTGGGTGGTACCACGTTGCGACGTTCCCGTTCGAGGGGTCTTTTTATATTTTTAGTGTAGTTAACACTGTCAAGAAAGGAATATTGCTCGATATGAAACTAAAAAGAGACCCTCAACCTCTGGTCAAACCGATTTCGCCATGCGTAAGCAAATTTGCCCAACTAAAGAAGTCGTCCCACAAAGAGTGGGAAGATGCGAATATCTATCAACAAATCCAGCTAAGAATGCTGATAAGCCAACCTATGTCTCCACGATAGGCCTCCCCTATGCAAACGGTAAAATCCACATGGGGCCAGCGCCTCAACAAGATTAGTAAGGATATCATCATTCGCTCTAAATCCATGTCTGGCTTCCGGTCGCCTTATGTAGCCCAGGTTAGACACGCATGGTCTAGCAATCCGAATCTGCCCTGACTAAGCAAGAAGGGTTGACCGCAAGTCCATGTCTGTGGTCGAATTCCGCAAACTCTGTCAAGAATATGCCCTCATGCCAAGTAGAAGGCCAAAAAGCTGATTTCAAACGCTTGAGGTGTGACAGGTGAGTGGAGATAATCCATTTGACCTAGCCCCTGAATATGAAGCGCACTAAATCCGCATTTTCGGCCAAATGGCAGCAAAAGGGCTACATCTACAAAGGCCTGAAGCTCACCTGTGGTCACCATCGAGTGAATCGTCCTTAGAAGCGGAAGTGAGTGATCGCAGATGTAACCTCTCCTTCTCATCTATGTGCTTTCCAAAGGTCAAAAGACGGCAAAGGCATCGTGCCAGAAAAGCTGAGTTCGTAATCTGGACCACCACGCCTTGGACTTTGCCATGTAAATCAGGATTTTCAGTGAGTCCCTGTGGCTAGCATGTCAAGTCAAAGTGGAGACCGTCATCATCTGTGAGCCCAAGCACCTAGCTGGAGTCTCAGGCTCAAAACCTCAACTGGGAGGATTACCAGTAGAGCTCACTATATCAAGGGAAGGACTTTGACCGACTCACTGCTTGGCATCCTTTCTATGAACGGGAGTCCCTACTCATGGTGGGAGATCACGTAACCCTAGATGCAGGGACTGGTTTGGTACATACCGCTCCTGGTCACGGGGAAGACGACTACCATATTGGTAAAGCCTATGGTTTAGATATTCTGTCCCCACTGGATAACCAAGGTCACTATACTCATGAAGCCCCTGGCCTTGAAGGTATCTTCTATGCAAAAGGCAACAAACTAGTAGTGGAATTACTCAAGGAAAAGGGTGCCCTGCTGTCTTACTCTGAATTTGTCCACAGCTACCCGCATGACTGGCGGACTAAAAAACCTGTTATTTATCGGGCGACACCACAGTGGTTTGCTTCTATTGATAAATTCCGTGAAGAATTGCTAACGCAATTGAAAACCATGGTTAAATGGTACCACCCATCAGGCCGACCACGTATCTACTAACATGATTCGTGACCGAGGTGACTGGGTCATCTCTCGTCAACGGGCATGGGGTGTACCACTTCCTATCTTCTATGCTGAAAATGGGGAAGCGATCCTAACAGCTGAAACCATTGAGCATGTGGCAACTTTATTTGAAACACACGGTTCTAATGTCTGGTTTGAACGTGATTCTAAGGATCTCTTGCCGGAAGGCTTCACGCATCCTGGCAGCCCAAATGGTAAATTCACCAAGGAAACTGACATCATGGACGTATGGTTCGACTCTGGGACCTCTTATGCAGGGGTTTTTGAAAGCCAGAGATTATCTGACTTTCCCAGCAGACCCTCTACTTGGAAGGGTCTGACCAATACCGTGGTTGGTTCAACTCAAAGCTTTTACCACTTACTGTTGCTACTAGGGCATGCATTATAAGGCGGTGCTGTCTCAAGGTTTCGTCTTAGACGGTAAAGGTAACAAGATGAGTAAGTCATTAGGGTAACGTTATTGCTGCGGAAGAAGTCATGAATGAACTTAGCTGACATTATCTGTCTATGGGTTCTCAGTGTGGACTCCAGAATCAGATGTACGGATTTCTAAGGACATCCTCAAGAAATTGCTGAGAGCTACCAAAATTCGGAATACCATCCGCTTTTATGCGTTTCATGTGTCAGACTTTGACCCAAGCTAGGATACTTAGGCTTTTTGAAGACTTACGTCCAGTTGATCAATACATGACGAGCTAAGTTTAAGCTCTTGTTAACGACCTTTTAAAGTGCTTACGATAAGTTTGAATTTGCTAGCATCTATAAGAAGGTCATCAACTTCATGACGGTTGACTTGTCTGCCTTCTATCTGGACTTCGCTAAGTGACGTACTCTATATCGAAGCGCCAGATAGCTTACCCGTCCGTCATACGCAAACCAGTCATCTACGGCATCTTGCGTGACCTCTTGCCACTCTTAACGCCAGTCCTCCTGCATACCATGGAAGAAGCTTGGAAAGAATTACCAGGGTTGAAGGCTATGTTCAGTTAGCAGAATTCCTCAAGCAGTCGATGGGACTGCTTATCAAGCCCCTGGTAGATCAGTGGGAAACCTTCTTCCATGTCCAACAAGGTGCAAAAAGCCTTAGAGGAAGCGAAAAATGCTGAACAAGACCCAATCAAGAAATCTTTTGAAGCACTGTGACCCTCTATGTCAATGAAGAACAAGCTTAATGCTTTGAAAGCCTTGAGTCAAGACTTGGACTCAATTACTAATCGTCTCACTTAGACTTAGTGACCACACTCGGCACCAGATTATGCCTTTTAGTCTTAGAAGACTATGCTGTCTCTGTTAGCCGCGCTACAAGGTCATGTCTGCGAACGATGCCGGGCAGTCCGTCTGGAAGTAGGAACGATTGCGGAGGCCCCAACCCTTTGCCATCGTTGCCACCAGACATTGTCAAAACGCATTACCCCTGCTTACTTTGAAGCAGAATAATAAAAAGAGTAAGAGCAACATTCCTTTCGGATGTTGCTTTGCTTGAAAATGGAGTATGATAAATGAGCAAAAAGCTTCAGTCTAAAGACGCTCTATATTTGGGGTTCCATGCTTTTCGGTATGTTATTTGGGGCTGGAACTTGATTTTTCCCCAGTTCACCTAGGACAAGAAAGTGGCGCTCTGGTAGGACCAACATGTGGTCGGACTTTGATTTCAGCCATCGGCTTGCCTTTCCTGACCATTCTCGCTATGGGGATGTCTAAGTAAGAGTGTAACTGAGCTAGCCAGTCGTGTCGGTAAAAAGTTCAGTGTTATTTTTGACGGTCCTGCTCTATCTGGTAATTGGTCCTTTATTTGCGGTGCCACGCTTGGCAAGTACATCTTATACTATTGGGGTAGCCCCCTTTATCGAGTCGAGTCACCAGGGACAGGGTCTTCTAATTTATTCCCTCATCTTCTTCCTGGTAGCGGGCTTTCTATCCTTGAATCCAGGTAAGATTCTAGATTATATTGGCAAAATTCTTAACCCGCCTTTTTACTGGTTTTAGGGCTACTCTTGACTCTGACAGTCCTCAATCCAATGGGGCAAGCTGGGCAAATGATGGCCCAGGGGCGCTATGCTCAACAAGCAATGGCGACAGGCTTTCTGGAGGGGTATCAGACCCTGGATGTGCTAGCGGCCTTGGCTTTTGGGATTGTCATGATTCAAGCTATGAACCGTTTAGGGATTCAGGAGCCGGGCGAACTGGCTAGCGGCATGGTCAAATCCGGAGCCATTAGTATCCTCTTAATGGGGATAATTTATGGGCTATTGGCCTATGCTGGGGCGACTTCCTTGGGGCACTTCTCCTTGAGTGCTAATGGTGGGATTGCGCTAGCTCAGATTGCTAATCACTATCTCGGTTCAGCAGGCAGTATCCTTTTGGCCTTAATTGTTATTCTGGCCTGCCTTAAGACGGGGGTAGGGCTCCTGACGGCTTTTTCAGAGGCAATGGTGGACCTATTCCCTAGTCTGGATTACAAGCATTATTTACTGGCGGTTAGCCTCTGGCTACCCTATTGCTAATGCCGGTTTGACTCAGATTATTGCCGGTAGTTCCGGTGCTCATGTTTCTATCCTCTGGCGATTGTCCTAGTCATGGTCACCTTTACTGTGCCGAGGTCGGGCAATCGACAGCCTTTACTACCAATGGGCTATGGCACTGACAGGATAGTGGCGCTAATCGATGGAATTCAAGCCATGCCAGAGCTAGCTTGGCTACTACCATTGAAAGCATTAGCTTCCACATTCGCTACTTATTTGCCCCTGAGTGGCCAGAGTCTAGGTTGATTGTACCTAGCTTGGGGCTTTGGCTATTGCACATTGGCAAGTGAGACGGAAAGTATCATAAAAATAGTGAAAGAGCTTGGGGCTTGCCCCAAGCTCTTTTTCTATAAAAGAGGGCAGGAACCTTAGTTCCTACCCAAATCCGTTAGTGCCGTTTGGTCATATAGATGTTTTGAACCCGCAATCCCAAGCAGGTGGGCACCTAACGACTAACCGCTGACTACCAGTGAAAAGGCCTGTCATAAAGTCAGCCGGACTGGTTCCTCATATCTAAAGAAAAATGTTCGGTCAACACAGTGTATATGTACATACCACAGATCTTCTATACTTTATTATAGCACGACTTGCTAAATTTGCAAGTAAGCGCTCTTATTTTTGAGGATTTCTTTAACTTTTGGTAGTAGTGAGCCAAGGCTTCTTCATACTTACCGCTAGGGTCTGGTTTGGAAGAACTGGTGATGAGCTAACTCTCAGGCAAATATTCTTGAGCTACGATATGACCTGGATAATCGTGGGGGTAGCGGTAGTCAAGTCCTCGGCCCAACTTGTCAGCGCCTGATAGTGACTGTCCTCGCAAATGGTCTGGGACTGGGAGCGACTTGTCCTGGTCAACCGCAGCCCATGGCAGACTTGATAGCGCGATAGCTGGTGCTGGATTTTGGACTCAGGGCTAGGTCGATAACTGCAAAACCTAAGGGAATACTGGCTTCTGGCAGACCTAGCTTTTCAGCGGCTTGAATGGCCGCAACCGTTCGTTGTGTGGCAGCTGGGTGGCCCAGACCAATATCCTCATAGGCAATCACTAGCAGGCGACGGCAGGCAACCGTCAGCTCGCCGGCAGTCAGTAATATGGCTAGGTAATAAAGGGCAGCGTCGACATCACTGCCGCGTATGGATTTTTGTAGGGCGGAGATGACGTCGTAGTGGGCGTCACCATTCTTGTCGTGTTGAAGGCGGCGACGTCGCAAGCAATCACTGGCCACTGCTATGTCAATGATAATTTGCCCATTTTGGTCCGGTTCAGTTGAGAGGACTGCCAGCTCTAAGGCGTTAAGGCTGGTCCGAATATCACCGCCCGAAACTTGGGCAAAATGTTCCAGAACACCATCCTGGACTTGTACAGGGTACTTACCGAGCCCACGTTCTTGATCGGCTAAGGCCCGAGTCAAACCAAGGCAAACCTGCTCAGGACTGAGGGGCTTGAGTTCAAAAATTTGCACCCGACTTCTAATGGCGGGGTTGATGGCGATATATGGGGTTCTCGGTAGTCGCCCCAATCAGAATAATCCGACCATCTCCAGATGTGGTAGTAGGAAACTTGTTTAGTGGTGTTTAGTCGGTGAATTTCGTCCAAGAGTAAAGATAAGGTGCCAGAAAATTTGGCTTCTTCTACTACTTGTTCCAGTTCTTTCTTACCATCGGTGGCCGCATTCAGAGTTCGGAAGGCATAACGAGTCGAACCTGCAATAGCGCTGGCAATGGAAGTTTTGCCGATACCGGGCGGTCCGTAGAGAATCATGGAAGTCAGGCGCTTGGTTTGCACATGCTGCTGGATAATCTAGCAGGGCCAACAAGATGTTCCTGACCAGAATATCTTCCAGTTGACGAGGGCGCATGCGATAGGCGAGTGGTTGAAGCATGGATGCTCCTTTCGTTCAGTTATCTGCCTATTCATCATACCGCAAAAGACCCTAATGACACAAATCTTCTGACCAAACTTATGGATAGGCGAAAGGCTGAGGAGTGTGCTATAATAAGAAGGAAAGTCTAGTCTGAGAGGAGGAGGCCATGAGGTGATTTATCTTGATTATGCAGCTGACAACACCTGTTCGTCCGGAAGTTGTCAGAAACGATCATAGCTCCTTATCCCAACTTTATAGGGAACCCCTCTAGCACTTATCAATTGGGCAAGTCTGCCAAGTATGCTCTCAATCAGGCTGCGAGGCCATTGCACAAAGATTTAGACCTAGCCTCAGCTTCTAGCCTCTACTTCACGTCAGGGGCAACGGAAGCAATAACTGGGCTATCTGGTCTCAGGCTCAAAAAGCGCTCTAGCAGTTGGTAAAGCTCGCCACTTGGTGGCTTTGGCTGTAGAACATCCTCAGTGGATTTAGCGCTCAAGCGATTAGAGGGAAGAAGGGTCTGGATATTTCCTGGATTCAACCCCCAAGATGGGGGCAGTGACCAGGACCCTGATTGACCAATTTCTAGTGACTAGTCAGGAAGATACTAGTAGCTCGGGTAGCCATGGCGGTCAACAATGAAGTAGGCTGCCATTACCCCATTCCTGGATTGGCACAAGAAGCTCGTCAGCGCAGTTACTTTTCCATGTCGATTTGGTTCAAAGGGGTTACTAAACTGCCTTGGCAACTAGACCAGATAGCTACATCTTGGAGTCTATCAGGCCATAAAGTCGAGGTGGGCCCTAAAGGAATCGGCTTATTCTACTTCAAGCATGGCAAGATCAACCAGGTCGCAACCTTACTTGATAGGTGGCGGGCAAGACGTCGTATGCGAGCCGGAACTGAGAATCTAGCCTATATTCAGGGCTTGCCTCAAGCTATCCATATATCTCTAGCAGAAGCGGAGCAGCGACAAGCGCATTTGGCAAAACTTGGAAGCTTACTTCTTGGAGGAGCTAACTCGAGCAGGAATTGATTATCAAGTCAACCGTCCTCAGACTCATCATTTGCCAGGCTTCCTTAATCTCTGGCTCAAAGGCCTCAAGGCTGAGTCAGGGTCTTAATCCATTTTGGATTTGGCTCAGATCTATGTTTCGGGCTGGCTCAGCCTGTTCGGCAGGTAGTCTAGAACCCAGTCGTGTCCTTTAGGGTTACTATCCTGACCAGGAAGACCGGCAGCGTGAAAAGTATTCGTCTGACCATGGGCTTTGGGACGACGCAAGCAGACTTGAGACTCAGTGGTCAAACAACTTGGCCTCTAAAAGCAAGACAACAAAAAGTAAACAAGAAAGGCGATGAATTATGGCATATCACCAAACAAGCAACCTTAAAAGGTTTTAACCGTACCTTCGAAATCAACCCAGTCTGCAAACCTTATACTTTGCGGGATAATGGCTTTTACCGAGTCAACTGGCGGTAACTTCCAATACAAACGTCCTCTAGATAGCCACCACCGTGATGGCTTGGTGCTCAAGGTCTTGGTGAACAAGGACTTAAAGACTCTCAAAAATCTCAACCGTTAATAACAAGGGTTTAACTGCTGTCGATGTGACCAAGTTAGCTCATAATGAAATGGTTGTGGAGAAGATTAACTTTATCTTTGACGGTTTTGTTGAGCGTAACGTTTTTAACTGAAGTCTAGCCTAAGCGGGGAGAACGAGAGAGTGCTTTCGTTCTCTTCTTCTGTTATCAATTACACACATGTTGTCAGGATGCTCTGCCTTCCACGGAGTTATCCATAGAGAGAAAGAAAGGAAAAGAACAATGACAACAAATGGAAAACGTGTCGTTTTTGGGTATGAGCGGAGGCGTAGATTCTTCTGTCGTCGCCTTTGCTCGCTCAAAGGAGCAGGGCTACGAAGTCATCGGCCTCTACATGAAAAAACTGGGATGATACTGACGAAAATGGTCACTGTACAGCGACTGAAGACTACCAAGATGTAGTCAAAAGTCGCGGAGAAAAATTGGAATTCTCTATTATTCTGTTAACTTCGAGAAAGAATATTGGGATCGGGTCTTGAATATTTCTACGCGAATATCGGGCGGGACGTACGCCTAACCCAGATGTGATGTGTAACAAGGAAGTCATTCAAGGCCTTCTAGATTATGCTATGGAATTAGGGGCAGACTATATTGCTATGGGAGCACTATGCGCTAGTCGGAGCGAGATGAGAAATGGAGTAGTCCACCTCTTGCGTAGCCTGGATAATAATAAGACCAAACCTACTTCATGCAACTATCCCATGCTCAACTCCCAGAAGGCCTCTTCCCTTTGGGCATTTGCAGAAGTCTGAGTTCGTGCCTTAGCAGAAAAGGCAGGGATTGGCGACTGCCAAGAAGAAGGATTCAACCGGTGTCTGCTTCATTGGAGAACGGAATTTCAATGAATTTCTTTCCAACTATCTACCCAATAAACTGGGCAAAATAGTGACCCTAGATGGTCAGGTCAAGGGCGAGCACATGGGGCTCATGTACTATACCATTGGCCAACGCCAAGGCTTAGGATTGGTGGCGGTGGCACTAGCAATGAACCTTGGTTTGTCATTGGTAAGGATCGAGACGACGCAAACTCTCTATGTAGGTCAGGGCTTCCATCATCCAAATCTCTATTCAGACTATCTGACGGCTAGTGAAGTGTCCTTTACAGCGCCTAATTTGTCAGATGTGCCAGAAGAATTCCATTGTACGGCCAGAGTTCCGCTACCGCCAACAAGATATTGGAGTGACGGTTATACAGCCAAGATAAGACTCAGGCGACTGTTATTTTTGATCAACCAGTCCAGGGCCATTACACCGGGACAGGCAGTGGTCTTCTATGATGGCCAAGAGTGTCTGGGTGGCGGGCTGATTGATGCGACCTACAAAGATGGGGGTGCAACGCCAATATGTCTCATGAGCAACTTCGTTGGACTGAGGCTATTCCGACTGTCCAAGACTATCTAGATTTACGGATTGCTACAGGCTTGGGGGCTAAACCCCCTCAAGAAGTGGCTGAACGTGCGCTAGCTAATTCCCTCTATATGATTTGTGCCTACCAGGGGGCGGCTCGTTTGTTTTGCCCGGATTACTGGGGACGGTGCCTTATCTTATATCATCAATTCGGTCATGGTGGCACCTGAATTCCAAGGTCAAGGACTGGGTAAGGCCCTGATGCAAGCTATCTCGGATTGGCTCATAGCGAATGCGGATGCGTCTGCTTATGTCTGCTTGATGGCCAAGCAACCGGCCGACCAACTCTATCAGCAGTTTGGTTTTCAAGCTATTCCAGGCAATATTGGGATGCGCTGGATTAAGCCCTAAGTCTCATCTTATAGCGTTAAGAAAGGAGGCCGCTTATGGCTGAGCAAATACATTTGATTGGCGAAGTTGAGTCGGTCTTCTTCGAAAACCCACAGAACCTTTATAAGGTGTTGCGGGTGAAGGTGCTCGAGACGGACAGCGACCTAGTAAGCGAGGACTATGTTACCTGTACGGGTCAATTTGCAGCTTTGCATTTAGACACAGCCTATGAATTCTTTGGCCAAGTAACCGTGCATCCTCGTTATGGCGAGCAATTTGCGGTTAGTCGCTATCAACAAGTAGCGCCAACCTCTGAGGCTGGTCTCGTAGAATTTCTTTCTAGTGCCCGCTTCACGGGGATTGGTAAGACCCTTGCCCAAAGGATCGTGGATCAGCTAGGACTGGAAGCCATTGATTTAATCTTACAAGATCCTGACTGCCTCAAATCGGTCAAAGGCTTAACGCCAGACAAACGCCAAGTGCTAGCCGAAACTCTGCGCCAACACCAGGGGACTGAACGCATCTTCTTGCAGTTAACAGAGTGGGGTTTTGGGCCTAAGTTGGCGGATAAAATTTATCAGACCTTTAGGATCAAACGTCGGCCACGATTGAGAACAATCCCTACGCCCTAGTGGCCAAGGTAGAAGGGGTTGGCTTCAATAAGGCTGATGCCTTGGCTGAGCAACTAGGTATTGAGGCTAACGCTGTCACGCGTTTGGTGGCGGGGCTCTATACGGCCGTATCCGAAGTTTGCTTACGGTCAGGAGACACCTATGTCCAGCGACCACGTTTGTTGGCGCTTGCTACCAAGATTCTAGAACGTAGTCGGTCTTATCTGATTGAGGAAGAACGCCTAGCAGAAGCCTTGGACTTGGCTATTTTGGAAGGGACACTCTATTCCTTGGACCAAGGCATTATGTTGCCAAGTCTCTATCACGCGGAAATGGGAATCGTCCGACGTATCAGCGACTTCTTCCAGTATGAAGAAGTGGAGACTTTCAGCAAGTCAGAAATTGAAGACAAGCTGGATCAAGTAGCCCGCGAGACGGGAATCGACTATGATGAAACTCAACGCCAGGCCATGATTCTAGCCATGCAATCGCCACTTTCAGTGATTACGGGTGGTCCAGGTACGGGGAAGACGACCTTGATACGTGGAATTTTGACGCTCCACCGTCTCTTGCATGGCTATCATCAGGGCGATGTGACCAATCCTTATCAGACTGGCCCCGTCTTGTTAGCCGCACCAACGGGGCGTGCAGCCAAGCGTATGCAGGAAATGACGGATATCCCGGCTTCCACTATTCATCGACTGATTGGGTTCAATCGTGAGACCACAGTGGAGGGCTTTGATCCGACGCCACTGGAAGGTCAGCTATTGGTAGTGGATGAAATGTCTATGGTGGATACCTGGTTGATGAATTGGCTCTGGATGGCCATTGGCTACCGAATTCAAGTTATTTTGGTAGGGGATAAGCATCAATTGCCTTCGGTCGGGCCAGGTAAAGTCTTTTCAGACTTGATTGAGTCTGGGGTGATTCCTACGATTAGTCTGACTAAAATCTATCGACAAGCCCAAGATAGTTCCATCATTCAACTGGCCCATCAGATTCGGCAGGGGCGCCTACCGCAGAACCTAATGGAGAGACAGCCTGACCGTTCCTTTATTCCATGTAAAACACAGCAAGTAGCTCAAGTGGTGGAACAGGTGGTAGGTCATGCCTTGACTAGGGGTTTTGATGCCAATACCTTGCAAGTTCTGGCGCCAATGTATAAGGGGCCTGCTGGTATTACTGCCCTCAACCAACTCTTGCAAGGACTCTTCAATCCGCCTAGTCATAAGAAACCCTCAGCTAGAGTATTTTGACCAAATTTTTCGTCTAGGGGACAAGGTACTTCAGTTGGTCAACAATGCGGAAGAAGGCGTCTATAATGGGGACATCGGGAAAATCGTCGGTGTCTTCTCAGCACAGGCGTCTAATAGCGGGAGCGAAGAGGTCGTGGTGGCTTTTGATGACGATAAGGAACTGACCTATCGACGGTCAGATTTTGATCAGTTGACCTTGGCCTACTGCTGTTCAGTCCACAAATCCCAGGGGAGCGAGTATCCCTTGGTTATTCTACCTCTGGTCGATGCCTACTATCGCATGTTGCGTCAGGACTTGCTATACACAGCAGTTACCCGGGCGCAAGCGAGTTTGGTTTTGGTGGGGGATCCGGACGCTTATGTCCAAGCAGTTAGTCAGGATCGTGACCCACGCCGTACCAACCTGAAGGACCTACTAGAAATTAAATTAGCTGGGCTGACGCAGGGAGAGAAGGTAGAACAAGAGCTAGCGTCAGGAGAGAGCCAAGTTTTAGGCCTAGATGCTGAAAAAGCTGAAGTTAGTGCAACAGATCAGGCCTCGCCTCAAGCTAGTCCTGCGGCAAATGTTTCGGTTGCGGTGCAATCAAGAGACTGGGCACCTAAGCAGCAAGAGACCTTCCGCTTAACTCAGGATTTGATCGACCAAATTGATCCCATGATTGGCATGGAGGGAATCAGCCCTTACGACTTTGAGAGTCAGACTTGCTAAAGTCCTTTATTCTTAGCGAATAAGGGGCTTTTTTCATGCTTTGAGTTTGTGAAATAAACGCTACCAAGTGCAAAATAATTGTCTATTCTACTGAGCATGATATAATTTTAGGTATACTATAACCGAGGAGGAATGACCATGTCATTTACATTACCACTCTTGCCATACGCCTATGATGCGCTTGAACCAGCTTTTGACGCGCGCACCATGGAAATTCACCACACCAAACACCACCAAACCTACGTTAACAACTTGAATGCCGCCTTAGAAGGTCACGCAGACTTGGCAGCTAAGTCTATCGAAGACTTAGTCGCTAACCTTAAGGACCTACCTGAAAGCATTCAAACAGCTGTCCGTAACAATGGTGGGGGTCACTCAACCACAGCTTCTTCTGGGAAAGCCTACAAGCACCAAGTTCAGAAGCAGCTTATTCTCTCGGGTCTCAAGTCTCGCTTAGAAGCAGACTTTGGTTCTGTTGAAAGCCTTCAAAGAAGCCTTTGCTAAGGCAGATGCATGACTCGCTTTGGTTCTGGTTGGGCTTGGCTCGTAGACCGTGACGGTCACTTAGAAGTCTTATCTACTGCTAACCAAGACACACCTTTAGAATTAGGGCTTAAGCCACTTTTTAGGTTTAGATGTGTGGGAACATGCTTACTACCTCCACTATCAAAAACCGTCGTCCAGACTATATCCAAGCCTTCTTCTCAGTAGTCAACTGGGATAAGGTAGTATCACGTTTGGGCTAATATTCGACTAGCGCATAGAGAAGCTGGACTTAGGTCTCAGCTTTTTTTGTATTAAGAGGTCACTTTTACAGTGATAGTCATTGCTAAAAATAAAGGTGACTAGGAAAAGTAATTAATCTATTTTATAGAAAACTGTAGATTAGTTAATGAGGAATCAAGTGTGCAATAGGATTAGAGACTGGATTAAGGAGAATAAGTAGAGATATTCAAAAGATAGAAGCATTTTGGGGTATAAGCTATTCTAATAAAAACGTCAATTACGAACATTGGCTAAACAGACATTATATTTTTATTCAAGTGGGATAAAATTATCTTGAAAGTATGGAAGGAATGGGCTACAATCTTAATAATATCTAATGTTTTTTTAATGTAGCCCTATATTATCGTTAAGGAGGTCGCAAAATGTTCAAACTAGAGCTTAGGCACTTTATCAAGAATCATCGCTTTGTCTACTTATTCTTAATTTTGCCACTTGTGACCATGTTAGGGCTAGGACTATATCGTGGACAGGTTAGTCATGACCTAAGACATCAAGAGCGTCAACAGGCCAATCGTTTGGCTTCAGATTTAAACTGGTCCATCTCCACCATGCAAAGGCAGGGGGTATCAGAGGAAAATCCACTTTTAGTTAGCTTGAAGGAAGCAGAAAAGACACGTTTTGATTACAGTGTGGCGGCCTATTATGAAGAATGGGATCGAGTGAACCAGGACAAGCTCTCTATATGGCGAACCCTATTAGCTCTCAATAATCAGGGCAAGGAGTTATTGAGTATCTCGCGTCAACAGTTAGAAGCAGAATTACCTGTTATCGAATGGCAAGTCAATTACCAAATCGGGCGCTTGGATGTCAAGACAACGCGAGAATCCGGTTATCTAATGACACAACTCGCTCCTTATTTATTGGGAATTCCACTACTTTTGTTGTTCTCATATTTAGTAGGGTTACCACTCCTAAGAGATCTCTTCGCTAATCAGCAGGCTTTTCTCAAAACTTTACCTATACCTTATAGTCGCTTGCTAAGCCGACGCTTAGGTGTATTCTTGTGTCTGGGACTAGGCTATGGTTTGTCGATGGCAGTTGGGTGGGCTATCTATCATGTTCTTTTTGACCAACTTCCCCTTACGGCTTTACTTCATTATCCTATGGCACCTGGTTGGCCCCTGTGGCAGGGAATCTTGGCTCTCTATCTATTCTGGTTAGGGCTGGTAATTCTTTTCTGGCTTATTTTGCTACTTATTAATCGATGGGTACAAGAGCTTTTATTAGTTTGGCTAGGTCTAGGTGTGTCGGTTACTTTATTAGCTGAGTTTAGTCGCCTCTTTGACTTCTATCCTTTTTATTCTATTTTTAGCTACTGGGATATTAATGGTTTTGTTTTACACCAGTCAAGCCTAGAATTTTTCTATACAGTGGTAATTCTTTTCGGTCTCTTACTTGGTGTCTGGCGGGTGATAGTAACCCTATCCTATGCAGTACTTAAACGTGGTCGAGCGCGTCGCCGTTACGACTTATCTTCTAGCCGTTTCCAAACAAGATTTGAATGGCTGAAGCTATTACGAGGTCACCTTTGGTGGCAAATTTGCTTGTGCATCTTGGCCTTTTTCCTCTATTATGGCGTTTCACAGGGGATTCAGTACCATCAATTACAAGCAGCTAACATTGCGCAAAAATCTGAGTTTCTTAAGATTAATCTGAGTGATTATCGTCAGGCCTATCCAACGGAAGAACTCTATCAGGCAGCGCTAGCAAGTTTTCAACGCCAAGAAGCTCTTGTTGAGGAGCTTAAACAAGGGAAGACCAAGTTAGCCACGGAAATGGAGTACGATGAACTGAAAGAGGATGTTGACTTCCTACAAGGCAAAGGTGATAGAACTTTATTGCCAATCCGTGACTGGATTTTTATGCCGAATGCTTACATCAATTATCAGTTAGCCGAGTGGAAACGAAATTATGGGATTGATTTTCAGCAGCCTGGTGGTCCATATTGGACGCTTTATATTCCAAATTATGAGCAATCACCAAGAAGTGGTGAGGATCAGCCACCACTTTCGATTGATATTGCGGTCTTTGAATCCTATCTAGCGCGTGTCAGCAAGCCTAAGAAATATTATACTGCACTAGGAATAGTCGGTAATTTATTTGAAGAGCGTCTCTATTTAGGACTCTGGGTTATTTTAGTAATTTTCCTAGTAGCACCTACTGTGATAGATAAAGAAACCGGGCGCTGGCGATTCCAGGCAACCTTGCCTCTAGCAAGGAAGCATCTCGTTAAGTTGCGTCGACGCTTAAGCCTTCAACAGGTGTTTCTACTAATGCTAGGGTCAGTTATCTTACTTGCCTTGACTGGTAGTTTAATAGCAGGTTTAGGCCATATTCAGTTACCTCAGGTCAGATATTTAGTAGATGGCCAACAGTGGGGTGGTTTGATTGGTCAGCGCTTGCGTGTGCCAAGTACTCATCAATTTTTTGAGATAATGCCTAGCTGGTATTACTATCTAGAGGCTTTCGCGCTGTTTGTTGCAGTTACTTACTTTATTAATAGCCTTTGCCATTTTGTTGCTAGATGGGTTAAGTCGACTGCAATCTATATTAGTTTAGTCGCTGGAATATTAGGTATTGGTTATGGGGCAACTCTCTTATTGCCGAGTCTGGCACAGGCCATGAGTCCTTTCCGTTATTTGGATTTAGCCCCGGTATTGGACGGACGCCTCTCTGTTTCTTTAGGTCAAGGTCTTTTGACTCATTGGACTGGCCTAGTAGTCTGTGGTCTTGCAGGCTTATTTTTGAATAGGTGCTTGCATTCTACTCTGAAAGGACGTGACCGTATATGATTGAAGTCAAAAATCTGAGCCTTGCCTATGGCAGTAAGGCGATTTTGAAGCAAGTAAATTTTCAAATTGAGGCCGGGGAAGTAGTAGGCTTAGTGGGACCTAATGGTGCAGGTAAAACGACTTTACTGTCAGCCTTAACGGGCTTATTGCCATATTCGGAGGGACAAGTAAAGGTAGCTGGGCTTTACATGCCAGCAGGTAAAGCCCTTTATCGTAAGATTGGGTTCATGCAAGATAATAGTGTTCTCTATCCACAGCTAACGGGCTACGACCACCTTCAGTATATAGCCTTAGCCCAGGGATTCTCCAAAGAGAACATTATTGAAATGGCTGAACGAGTAGGAATGATAGGGTATTTAGATCAAGCGGTGGGGACTTATTCCTTGGGAATGAAGCAACACTTGCTCTTTGCCTGCTCTATTCTCCACCGGCCTCAAGTACTCTTTCTGGATGAACCTTACAATGGTTTAGATCCTACTAGCCTGATTCGGATTCGTGAGTTAGTGATGCAACTTAACCGCGAAGAGGGGATGACGGTATTGATTTCTTCGCATAATCTTGACGAAATCGACCGAATGACTCGCCGAATTCTATTCGTCAAGGAAGGCCAAATTATTGAACGCACTTTGGCCCAAAGTGGAACGAGTGACTATGTGGTAACTGTTCAAGAAAAGTTAGCCGATGATTGATTCGCCGCTATCGGATCATAGCTTTGTATCTGCCTCTCAACTGAGCCAAGCTTTAGGTGGTTTGGAACGAGCGGGATTGACTCTGATAGGAGTAGAGCCTCGCCAGTTTGGAAGTGAACAGGTCTACCGTGAACTTTTCCAAGTGAACTGATGATAAAAAGGCAAGTAAGCTATCTAGCTACTTGCCTTTATTGCTATCTGGGGCAAGCTCACCACTTGAAAACACGAACAAATTTTCGTATACTAGAGGAGAAGTAAGACAGGGGAGAGGAGGGGCATCATGCGCTATGGGATTTTAGAGTTTAAGGATCCGGTGCCGGACACATCGCGTAAGATACTACATGTGGATATGGATGCCTTCTATGCCAATGTCGAGGCGCGGGATAATCCAGCAATTGCTCACAAACCTATTGTGATTGCCAAGCATCCTAAGTTAACTGGTGGCCGGGGTATCGTCTCTACTTGCAACTATAAGGCGCGCGAATATGGTATTCATTCGGCCATGACGGCAGCTGAAGCCTTCAAACGCTGTCCCCATGCGGTCTTTATCGCGGGCGATTGGTCCCACTATCAGGAAGTGTCTCAGCAGATTCGGGCAATTTTTGCCCAGTACACGGATTTGATTGAACCCATGTCCCCTGGATGAGGCCTATCTGGATGTGACTCATAATAAGCTAGGCATTCAAAGTGCGACCTACTTAGCCCAGCGTATTCAAGCCCAGATTAAGGCAGAACTCAACCTAACCTGTTCGATTGGGGTGTCCTATAATAAGTTCCTAGCCAAAATTGCCTCTGACTACTGTGAAGCCCTTTTGGCATCACGGTGGTGACACCTGATCAAGCCTTTGGAATTTTTAGATGACCCTACCCATTGATAAGTTCTATGGGGTGGGAGCGACAGTCAGTACCCTTTATTTTCACCAGAGGGGATTATGACAGGGGCGGATTTGCGAGCAATTGAATTAGAAGACCTGATTGAACATTTTGGTAAAAGGAAAATCCCTCTACTACAAGGTGCGTGGGGTTCATGATGTGCCGGTCCAGCCCCATCGTGAGCGCAAGTCCATTGGCAAGGAGACTACCTTCATTCAGTTTCTGGCGGAAGAAGAGGGGGTTCTAGATGCCTTGACCCAGCTGACTAAGCGGGTGGTGGCAATCTTAAAGGCCAAGAATTTCCACGCCCAGACCGTGACGCTTAAGATTCGCTATGATGATTTCGAGACCTTAACACGTCAACTATCTTTGGGCTCTCCTAGCCAAGATGTAGAGGTGATTAGCCAAGCGGTGCAGGAACTCTGGGAGCTTCATGGGCATCTGCATAAGACTGTTCGCCTACTAGGTGTCTCAACGGCTGAGCTAATCCAGCTCGATAAAGGTCAATACACAATTATCTTTTGAAAAATGTAAAACAGGTTCGTTACTTTTTAAAATAACTGTTATAATATGAAGTATAACAGTTATTTTTGTGTCTAAAGAGAAGGTGACTATATGGCAACCAAGCATGATCTGATTATCCAATACATTGAATCCTCTCATCGGGGATAAAATCTCGGTTCGAGGGATTGCCAAGCATCTCAAGATGAGTGAAGGGACGGCCTACCGGGCTATTAAGGACGCCGAAGTACTAGGGATTGTCTCGACTATTGAGCGGGTTGAGACCATTCGCATTGAGAAGAAGCAAAAATATTCGCCTGAAAATGCTAACCTTTGGTGAAGTGGTGCAGATTATTGAAGGGAGGTCCAAGGTGGAGCCCAAGGACCGACTCAACACCTGTCTAAATTTATCATTGGGGCCATGACCAAGGACGCTATGGAGCGTTACTTTACCGACGATTCCCTGATTATTGTGGGGAACCGGGAAGATGTCCAACTCTTCGCCTTGGAAAAGGGCGTGGCGGTGCTCATTACCGGGGGCTTTAAGGCTAGTGACCAGGTCATTAGTTTGGCCAATGAACGTAATTTGCCAGTGATTTCCACCACCTTCGACACCTTTACGGTAGCGACCATCATCAACCGGTCCATGGCGGATCAGATGATTAAGAAGGAAATCATGACCATTCGGGATATCTACACACCGCTATCCCAGGTGCCACTTCTAGCGCCAAGTGATTCGGTAGCTGACTTCAATCGCTTGATGGAAGAAACGGGCCAGGAACGTTTCCCTGTCTGCTATAACCAACGTCTGATTGGGGTTGTAGCTGCTAAAGATGTCCAAGGTAAGCAAGAATCCATTCAGCTGGAGCGGGTCATGACCAAAAATCCCGTGACTGTCAAGACGCACATGTCGGTGGCTAGTGTCTCGCACAAGATGATTTGGCAGGATATCGAGATGATTCCGGTGGTAGAAGATAACCTTCAACTGCTTGGGGTGGTGACGCGTGAGGAAGTCTCCAAGGCCATTCAAGTGGTCCAACAGCAACCCCAAATGGTCCATACCTTTGAAGAAGACATTACGGCCCAGTTAGAAGTGGCCAGTGAAGTGACGGACTACGATTTTCAAGCCTTTGTACAACCGCAGATGATTGGCAACTTCGGGACGATTTCCTATGGGGTTCTGACTGAACTGATTGCCCAAGTGACGGATCGCAAGGTCTTTGAGTTGACCCATCTCAACAGTGTTATCGAGAGATTGACCTTCATTATTTCAACCTAATCCAAATCGGCAATGAAATTCAGTTTAAGGGCCATGTCTTCAACCACAACCGTCGTGCAGCCCTGACCCAGGTGGATGTTTTCCACGAGAATAGTCTGGTGGCCAAGGCCATTATTATCAGCCAAATGATTGAACGTAACTAAGTTTAGCGAGTAAGGAAGTAGAAAACTACTATGTATATTGAACATCACGAGGCACAAGCCCTCATCCAATTAATTCAAGCAGCCCAAACCATTATCATTCACCGTCATGTGAGGCCTGATCCGGATGCTATCGGCTCCCAATTAGGACTCAAGTCGCTGATTGAATCGACTTTCCCTGACAAACGCGTTTTAGCGGCCGGCACGACAACTCAAGGGCTCAAGTGGATTGGCGCCATGGACAAGATGACAGCCGCCGACTACCAAGGTGCCCTGGTTATTGTCTGTGATACCGCCAACCAACCTCGGATTGACGGCGATCATTATGACAAGGGTGCGACTTTGGTCAAAATTGACCACCATCCTCCTGTTGATGACTACGGGCAACTTCAAATTGTCCATCCGATTGCCAGTTCTACCTGCGAGATTATTGCTGAAATCAGTCGCCACCTAGGTGACCAGCTGCCTATGCAGGATCAAGCAGCGCGCCTGCTCTATACTGGTATGGTATCTGATACGGCTCGCTTCCTCTATGAGTCCACCACCTCGCGGACCTTAGATGTCGCGGCTTGGCTCAAGCAATATGACTTCTCATCCTTTGAGATTAGTGACCGTTTTATGCGATTGAGTTTTGAAGAAGCCAAATTCCAAGGCCATATTTTTGAGACCATGTCCATTAATGAAGCAGGTGTCGCCTGGGTGACTATTGGCCAAGAAGACATTAAGGCTTTTGGTATTAGTGAAGAACAAACTCAGATTGCGGTGACCTTGCCGGGTCGTATCGAAGGCGTCCTGTCTTGGGTCATTTTCGTTCAACAAGAAGGCAATGGCGACCACTATCGTTGCCGTATTCGTTCCAAAGGGCCTGTCATCAATGGGATTGCAGCTAATCACGATGGCGGTGGTCATCCTATGGCTAGTGGCGCTAATGCCCATAGTTTAGCTGAGCGACAAGCCATTGTAGAAGAGCTAACGCAAGCGGTTCTAGCATATCGCCAAGAGCTTGAGCAAGAAGTTTAACATGATGAAGGAAAACCCATTATATCATATATGATATAATGGGTTTTTGTGTCCGGAAAGATGGAGCCAGTGGTCCACTCGACGGAGTGGACCACTGGCGCGTCAAGAAAGTGGCAGATTTCCTCAAAAGTCACTAAATTTTTAGAGCTAGTGGTCCACCTGTCGGAGTGGACCACTAGCACGTCAAGAAAAGTAGCCGATTGCTTCAAAAACGGCACAAAACCCTCAGAGCCAGTGGGACCACTTTTCAAAGTAGACCACTAGCTCAAAGATAGTGAAAAAGAGTTTAGGCTCAGGTCCCTAAACTCTTTTATCTTATTTATGAGCCATTCAAAGCCGTCGCGGGCTAAGAGGTCATCGGCTTCTTGAGGGCCATGACTGCCAGCTGGATACTGGGCTAGTGGTGTCTCAGTATCGGCAGTCCAATAGGCTTGAATATTATCCAAGAATTTCCAGGCTGCATCTACTTCACACCATTGAGTAAAGTGTTCGCGATCGCCTTGGCTAGCCTCGAAAATTAAGCGGGCGTAGTCATCTGGACTTTCTGCCAATTCTTCTGAATTGTATCGGAAGCTGAGTGGTACGCGGTGGCTATCTTGGCTGTAGCCAATGGCTTTGGTATTAAGCCAGAGCGTGTAGCCCAGGTCAGGGGCGATTTCAATGCGGAGATGGTCGCCTTCCAAGCTTTCTTGGGTTGGACGATAGAGAACATCGACCATGGTCGCCTTCTGATTGAGACGCTTGCCGGTCCGCAGATAGAAAGGAACACCTTTCCATTCTGGTAAGTCTAGCGTCACTTTGGCTGCAAAATAAGTCTCCGTACGGGAAGCAGAATCGACGCCGTCTTCTTCTAGATAGCCCTTGAGGTCGCCTTGGGTGCTGTATTGGCCACGAACTACACTCGCTTGACATTCTTGGGCGTCAGCATAGTGATGTAGGTTGGCTAGGCTACGATATTTAGCTGCCTGAATATCTGCTGTTTGGTTGGAGGCAGGTTCTGCCATGGTCAGCAGGGCAAGCAGTTGGAGCATGTGGTTTTGAACCATGTCGCGGCTAGCGCCAGAGTGGTCGTAATAGCTAGCTCGTTCTTCAACCCCCACCATTTCAGGTAGGGAAATTTGGATGCTGGCGATATGATCCTTATTCCAGGTATGACGGAAAAGTTGGTTGTGGAAACGCAAGTGGTAGAGGGCTTGGACTAGTTCTTTACCCAGATAGTGGTCAATGCGGTAGATTTGCGATTCATCGAAGGCCACATTGAGTTTATCTTGCAATTCTTGAGCAGAAGCTAGGTCATGCCCAAATGGTTTTTCGATAATGAGGCGGTTAAAGCCTGATGCCAAAAGACCTTGCGATTTAATATGCTCAGCAATAATAGGGAAGAAGGTAGGGGACATGGACAGGTAGAAGAGGCGATTACCTTGGGTTTGGTAAGTAGCATCGAGCCGGTCCGCCAATTGCTTGAGTTGGTCATAGTGTTCGGTATTTTGAACATCGTGGGATAGGTAATAGAAGTGGGAGGCGAATTCCTGAACGTGGTCAGGGCTAAGCGCCTGAGCACCTACACTGTCTACAATGACTTGACGGAAATGTTCATCAGACCATGGACGACGGGCAGTCCCAATCAAAGCAAAATTCTGAGATAGGCAGCCACTGCGATAGAGTTGGTAACAGCAGGGTAGAGCTTGCGAAAAGCCAAGTCACCCGTAGCCCCAAAGAGGGTTAAAAGGATAGGTTGTTCTTTCATGGGATACCTCCAATTTATTCACTTGTATTATAACCTATCAGTCCTAGATTAGACAATGTAGGTGCTTGGATCAAGCAACTTTTTTGTGGCAAAGTTCCTCTTGCGAGAAAAGGGTGGACTGGGTATAATAAAGGAACACATGGCTCAGAGACCTGTGACATTATATGATTAGCAAGATCATGTTATAAGGAGGCCTTTCGCCTATGAAAGATTTTTTGACAACTACTCAGTCCGCGCCGCCTGCCATTTCCTTGGGTTGGTTCTTGGTCATTGTCGGACTTTTGGTCGCGCTCGGTTGGACTAGCTTACGAAAATATGGCGATCCTGCCTATGTTAAGACCTTCCGAATTATACAAATTATCCAATTGACCGTTCTCTATACCTGGTATGTGGTTTATTCCCTACCTATCTCAAATAGCTTGCCACTTTATCATTGTCGTTTGGCCATGTTTGCCCTGGTTCTATGGCCAGGCAAATCGCGTTTCAAGCAATATTTCGCTTTACTCGGGGCTAGTGGTGCCTTCTTCGCCTTGGTCTATCCGGTTTTCGACCCCTATGATTTCCCGCATGTTACCAGCTTTTCTTTCTTAGTGGGACACTACGCCTTGTGGGTCAATGCCCTTATCTACCTCTTCAAAAATTATCAACCTAATCTACTCAAACGCTGGCAATTGGCAGTTATCACTTTGGCGATTAATGCCGGTTTAGTGCTGGTTAATATGCTGACAGGTGGCAATTATGGCTTGCTCAGTGAACCACCTTTTATAACGGGTAGCCCACTCTGGGTGATTTATTTGGCAGTCAGCCTGGTCCTAATTGCGTACTCTACTTGTAGCAGACTTCTAGTGGCCAACTGGAGGCCAAGCAAGCCTTAAGACCTCAGGAAATTTATCTTGAAAACTAAGTTTCAAGCACCTAGTTAGCTAGGTGCTTTTTATATGGCTTTAGAAGTGCTTGAATGGCTGACTTATAAAAAATGTATAAAACGCTAAACCTAAGCAATCCCACTAGCCCTAAGGCTTAAGAGATGGTCTATAATAGAAGACGTGAAAAAGTCCTACTAAAAAAATGCGATAGCTAGGCTTTTGGTCTATATATATAAGGAGGGGTATGATGAAGGCAGAACTTATTTCAGTCGGAACAGAACTTTTGATGGGTTATGTGGTCAACAGTAATGCGAGTGATATTGCTAAGCAATTATTAGCCATTGGCATTGGCACCTATTATCAGCAGACAGTGGGGGATAACTGGGAGCGTATGACCCAGGCCTTAGCGCTAGCGCATTCGCGTTCAGATCTAGTCATTTTAACTGGTGGTTTGGGTCCCACTCATGATGATATTACTAAGCAAGTGGTGGCGGCCTTTGTTGGGACGACCTTGGAAGAGGATCCGCGCCAACTGGCTAAGTTAAACCAGCATTTAGCTCATGAGAGGCGGGAATGTGCGCCAATTGACTTGCTGCAGGTTCTTACTTTGAAAGGGGGAAAGGCCCTGTGGAATGCCTATGGCTTAGCATGTGGTTCTGTCTACCAATATGAAGGGGTGACCTACATCCTTTTACCTGGTCCGCCTTATGAGATGAATCAAATGCTCAAGCAAGAAGTCCTGCCGGATTTGGCTAAACAGTTAGGTAAGCAAGAGGCCATGGAGTCGCTCTATCTTAATTTCTTTGGCATTGGGGAATCCAAACTAGCCCAAATTTTGGCCCAACCCATTGCAGAGCAAAGCAATCCTACCCTAGGGCTCTATGCCAAGCCACGTCATATCGCGGTGCGTTTGACAGCCAATGCTGCGACCTCCCAAGAAGCTCATGCCCTTAACCAAGCCTTGGCTCAGGAACTTATTGGCCTGGCTGGTGATTATTATATGGGGCAGGGGGAAGACTTTGATTTCGCGGGCTATGTCTTAGAAAAATGGCTAATCAAGGTCAGCGACTAGTAAGTTTAGAAGGCTTTACCTATGGACAACTAGCTAGTCGTCTACGCCAAAGAAGATCCTGAGGCGACTATTTACCGAGGCTATATTCAAGAAGTGACAGCAGCAAACTTAGAAGCGAGTTTAGCCTCTCTTGGCCAGGGCGCCGAACAAGGCACTTTCTGCTTAGTCAACTATCAGCAAGATCAAGATCAGGTAATGCTGATTTTAGTCACTCCATCGGGACAACGCATAGAGCGACCAGTCTACCTAGGCCAGCGACCTTACCAGGTTCAGGCTAGCATTGTCGTCTATGAAGCTTTAAAGCCTCTTTACATAAGCATTTGAGCTAAAATAAAAAGAATCAGAACAAATGTTCTTGTTTTGCTTGCTTTTTGTCGAGATTTTTAGGTAAACTATAGAAGAGTTCAGAAAGAGGAGATGTTAAAGAATGAATGAAGACCGCAAAAAAGCCCTAGATAAGGCCCTAAAAGATATTGAAAAAAGCTTTGGTAAGGGCTCCATCATGCGTCTGGGTGAAAAAGTCGACACCAAAATTTTCGACCATTCCGTCAGGTTCCCTGGCTTTAGATATTGCTTTAGGGGTAGGTGGCTATCCACGAGGCCGAATTATTGAATGTTATGGTCCAGAGTCTTCTGGTAAGACTACTGTGGCCCTCCATGCAATTGCCGAAGTACAAAAACAAGGAGGCTTGGTCGCCTTCATTGATGCTGAGCATGCCTTGGACCCAGATTATGTCAGCCGCTTTAGGGGTTAACATTGATGAGTTACTCTTGTCCCAACCAGATACAGGTGAACAAGGCTTGGCTATCGCCGATGCCTTGGTAACATCAGGGGCGGTTGACATCATCGTCATTGACTCGGTTGCAGCCTTGGTACCACGCGCTGAAATCGATGGGGAGATGGGGGATGCCCATGTTGGCTTACAAGCCCGTCTCATGTCCCAAGCGCTTCGTAAATTATCCGGTAACGTTAATAAGACCAAAACCATCTGCTTCTTCATCAACCAATTGCGTGAAAAAGTAGGGATTATGTTTGGGAACCCTGAGACGACACCAGGTGGTCGTGCCCTCAAATTCTACTCAACTGTTCGTTTAGAAGTGCGTAAGGCTGAGTTGATTAAGAACGGTAGCGAAGTGATTGGTAGCCGTGCAAAAATTAAGGTTGTTAAGAACAAGGTGGCGCCACCATTTAAGGAAGCCCTAGTAGACATTGTCTACGGTAAAGGGATTTCTAAGGTGGGTGAGCTAGTCGATATGGCAGCTGATTTAGATATTGTCAACAAGGCAGGCTCTTGGTACTCCTACGGCGAAGCTCGTATTGGGCAAGGTCGTGAAGCTGCTAAACAATACCTCTTGGACAACCCAGAAGTACAAGCAGAAATCGAAGCTCGTGTTCGAGCTCACTATAAGATTGGCGAAGCACCTGAGACTAATGAAGAAGCTCAAGTGGCTTTAGGTGGACTTTTCCAAGAATAAGATAGAAAAGCATGTGGCTGGAAGTCTTCCAGCCACATTTTTTCAAAGGCAAATAAAAAGTCCGCCATCTGGCGGACTTTTTTTAGTTAGGCGCTAGCAATTTCCAATGGTTTGCGATACTTTTTAAGCCAAGTCTGGTCTAAGACGAAGGCAGCAATACCTAAGAGACTGACAGCCAAGCCAATCCATACAGGCATTGGGAAGTAGTGAAGGGTAATGGTGTGGTCGCCCTTCTTAATTGGAATAGCGAGTAGGGTGTCATTCAAGACTGAGATGCCTTGGACAGGTTGGCCATTATCCGTAATGCGCCAGTGCTTGTCGTAAGGGATAGTGAAAAGCAGATAGCCTTCTTCTTGTTCTGTATTAATGGTACCCGTAATCTTATTGTGTTTGAAGCTCGTTACTTTAAAGAGATGGTCTTGCTTGCTAGCGATCATAGCATCATAGCGTGCCTTATCAAACTCGTAGAGTTTTGGTAGGTTGGCTTTCAATTCTGGTTTTTCAAGACGAACCTTGAGTTCTTGATTATCTTGAATTTTCTTGTAGGATGCGTTAGTGATTTGGCGATAGGAGAAGGTCCCATAGAAGTGGTAGGCCTCACTATTAAGATCTAGCTTGGTCTTCTCACCATCATATTGGCTAGGAAGGGTGAAGTAGTAAGGATTTTCGCTAGTTGTATTGAAGCGGAAACTGAAGTAGTGAGATGACTTAGATTTTGTCAGATCACTGTTGCTAGATTCGCTATTACGTGAGTAGGTTAAGTAGTCACCATCGCCACGGTTAGTAATGGTCACATTGACGGGCGCTTCTTCCTTGAGTTCGTGCTCGGTAAAGTAAGGTTGGCCCGCTCCCTTATAGTCAACTAGACTAAGTAAGTATTCTTGGTTTTGAATAGGTTGGTGATTCACCAAGGGATTACTTTCAGAAGTTAATTGATTAGAGACTTCAATCCCCAAACCTAAACGTTCCGTGTTTTCGTGGACAACATAGCGAGGTTGACTATCAATGGTCGGATAAGCCTGAATATCTAGATCAGTTGCCACTTGGTAAAGTTTATATTGATCAGGATTGGTATTGGCTGCTGTATCCTTGGAAGGATCCAAGAGGTAACGGATATTGAAAAGGTCGTCGGTGAAGAGGGTCCCGTTAGTATATTCTACGACCCCAGATGTTTGAGGAAGACCTAAATAGCCAAAGAGCTTAGGTGCGTTGGCATCTATGGTGGAGCCAAAGTGGTTCATGCCATTGAAATGGGTATACATAGCTTCGTTCTTAGAACGCTGATAGGTGGTATGAATTCGGTAGAAGTCATCAGACGGGTTTCGGAGGCCGGTAAGTGACTTATCTAAAATCGCCACATAGTCGTTAAACTTAGAAAGTTGAACATAGCTTAATTCTTGGAGAATCAAGGCGCCATTGGGTGAAAAATCTCGCAGGCTACAACCGCAAGTAGGGCTACCTGCATGAGCTTAGGATGGAGAAATTCGAAGTGAAGGACCAAAATAATCATGAGAGCGAAGATTAAACTTAAGAGTAGATTAGCTTCGATCTTGGTTGCACCTAGGTTACTAAGATCAAGGTTGAGGGCATTCAAATTAAGGAATTTATAGTCTGACATCCGTCCGTAGTAATAATAGGTGTAGACCGTGACACTCACAATCATCAGGATGCTTTGCCAATAGGCCAAGGCCTGACGGCGATTTTGGAAGGCTTTGAGGGCCAGAATGATGAGGAAGAAAGTGGTCAAGAAAGAGAAGCGGAAGTGGTACCAGATTGGGAACTGGCCACCGTGCCACAAGCGGTCAAAGATCTTGAAGTGGAAACCTAACTAGAAAGGAATCAAGACCACGATGGCCGCGATTTTTTCTTGCCAACGAATCTTGCGTGATGAAGAAGTAGTAGACTACGAAGAGACTGACTAAGATAGAAGAGTAGAGGTTTGAGTGAACCTTTTCTTAATCTCGTCGAAAACGAAGGAGCCAAGGAAAAGTTTGGAACCAATCGCCTCTAGATTATGGGCAACATCCCAATTCCAGTCGGTCTTGGTGTGTGTTGCTTTACTGCTGAGCAAGGCCATGAAGGTAGGGATCAACATCATGGCACTAATGGCAGCTCCCATCAGGGACTGGATGACGAAGTCACTATAGTGTTGGATAAAGGATTTAATGGTCACCTTAGGGAACTTCTCGAAGATGACATAGCCGGCATAGAAGGCTAGGAAGATACACATCATAAAGCCAATGTAGTAGTTAGAAATAAGGCTGACGGCCAACATAATGACATAGAGCTTGCTGCGACGTTGAGTCATGATGCGGTCTAGACCTAGCGCAATCAGTGGCAGGAAGACTAGGACGTCAAACCACATGATGTTGAGCATATAGGTAAAGGTATAGCTCATTAAGGCATAGGCATTGGCAAAGAGACTGCCCATAACCGTATTGGTATGATATTTTTTGCGAGCAAAATAGAAGAAGGTCAGGCTGGCTCCTGCCAATTTGAGATAAGTTAAGAGGGTAACTGCTGCAGCCAGATGCTGTTCGTCGAAAAGCAGTAAAACTCAGGTTGAAGGGACTCATAAGATAATAGGCCCAAACTCCAATCATCTCTCCGCCGTAGCCTTTTGGAAGCTGTATAGGAAATTGTTCCAGCGTTTGAGTCAGGGTCTCAAGGAAAGAGACTGAAAAAGTCAATATATTGTTGGCCCAGGTCGATGGTTAGCATGGAATTGGAGCCAAAAGGCAAATCCTTTGAAGATGGCTAAGCCCATTAAAATAAGTGTGGTTAGGCCAAGATTAAGTAGATAGGGTTTATAGCGGGCCAAGCGAGGCATGGCGTCTCGGTTCACGTGCGTTCATAAATACCTCAAATTTTCTAGCATTCTCATCTATTCTACCAAATTTTTGACTTTAATAGCACCTTTTAATGAGGACTTTTTAGCTTTTTATGGATTTATGATGAACTATTATCTTTTGATGAATTCTTTTGGTATAATAGAGAAGCTTAGAATATTATGAAGGGAATGGAGTGCTGAAATGCCACGTTATAAGTTAAAGAAACCGAAGAATAAATCCCATATTCCCTTTCGTTTGAACCTTCTATTAATGATTTCCTTTTTATGTTTCTATACCTTTTCGTACGATTGGGCTATATCCAACTCTATAATGGGCAAATGTTCAAACGAATGGTTGAACGGACCGAGTCCACTACTTCGACAGGTTCTGTGCCACGAGGGTTGATTTACGATAGCAATGGGAAAGTCCTGGTCGGTAACCAGCCTGAACGAGCTATTCTTTATACCCGTGACAGTGATTCTAAAGTTCAAGCCAAGGATATTATTGCAGTTGCACGTCGATTAGCCTCTTTGGTTGATGTTCCAACGCAAGAAGTAACCGAGCGGGACCGGAAAGATTATTTCGTTGTGACTAATCCCGATACCGTCAATGGCCGTTTAACAGCTGAACAACGTAAATTAGCTGGTTCAGAAGCCTATGAGGCTCAACTAGCAGCTGTAACTGAAGATGATATTCAATATTCAGAGTCCGAACTTAAGATATTGCCCTTTTCAAACGTATGAATAGTGCTTTCTCGCTTTCAACAGTTACCGTCAAAAATAAGAATGTAACGCCTGATGAAATTGCTCGGGTCAGTGAACATTTAAGTGAATTGCCAGGTATTCAGATTGGGACGGATTGGCAACGGGTCTACCCACAAGGGGAAATGATGCGTTCTATCTTGGGTCAAGTATCTTCAGAACAACGCGGTCTCCCAAGTGAATTAGCCTCAATGTACCTAGCTCGTGGCTATGCCATGAATGACCGGGTAGGGATCAGTTATCTAGAAAAACAATACGAAGACGTTTTACATGGTGCAAAGTCGGTATCTAAGATTGTAACCGACTCTTCCGATGATGTCTTGGCTAAACAAGTCGTCTACGAAGGCTCCAAGGGTGACAACTTAGTCATGACCATGGACATCGATTTCAGAAGAAATTAGAAGAGATTGCCGAAAGTTCGCTTAAGAAAATTGAAAACCGTGGTTTGAACGATCGGGTTTACATTGCAGAGTGTAACCCTCAATAATGGGATGTTTTAGCCTGGTTGGTAAACGATTCAAATACAACCAAGCGACCGACTCTTATGATTATGATACTATCGAAGATGACACCTTGGGGACTCTCAACACCTCCTATGGTATGGGGTCTTCGGTTAAGCCTGCCATGGTGGCTATGGGTTACATGTCGGGCGCGCTCAGCCTAAATAATAATACCATCTTGGATGAACCAATGAAGTTCCAGGCCTCTGCTGAAAAGAGTTCCGTCTTCAACCGTACGGGTCAAGTCAATATTAATGATATTGAAGCCTTGCAAAAGTCTTCCAACATCTACATGATTAAGACCGCCATGAGAATGGGTGGACAGAACGAATATACTAAGGACGGTAAGTTGGATATCGATCCTAAGACTTTGGATACCATGCGTGAGTACTTTGCCGAGTTTGGTTTAGGAACTAAAACTGGGATTGATATTCCGAGTGAGTCTGTTGGTTACTTACCTGAGTCAGAACAACTGGTTAACATCTTGGACTTGTCTTACGGGCAGTTTGACTTGTATACGCCGCTGCAATTAGTGCAATATGCTAGTGTCATTGCCAACGGTGGGGTTCGTTATGCACCACGTTTGGTTAAGGAAATCCGCAATACAGATGCCAATGGACATCTAGGTGGAGTAGAAACGACAATTGAACCTAAGGTCATGAACGTAGTGCCAGTTGAAAAATCTGTTATGGATCGGATTCATGAAGGGATGTATCAAGTTTCCCATACCACGGACGGGACAGCCCATTACTCTTCTTAGACTATCCAATTAAAGTCGGTTCTAAGACAGGGACGGACGAAGCCTTCTATGCTGGCCCAATCCAGTATGCCGCCAATAATCCAGTGGTTAATGCGACCTATATCGGTTATGCGCCTTATGATAAACCTGAGATTGCGGTCAGCGTGGTCTTGCCTTATCTACCAGCTGACGCAACCGGTCGTGATTCCACCCGAATCGCCCGGGATGTCATGAATGCTTATTTCGAAACGAGAGAAGCAACGCGCTCAACAATTGAAAGTTACAAGCCAAACCAACCATAAGCGGGGAGGGCTGGAACCTAAGTTCCAGTCCCTTTTTTGGACTTTAGCTACTATTAGTTTACTCGTAAGAGACCAAAATTAGGTGTCTACTTGTTAACTATTTATGTAAGCTCTATAAAAAATGAGTGCCGGCGTATATTTTTGTGCCTAACTTTGTTATAATAAGAGAGTAGTATTGAGATGAAGGAGGCGGGTTAGTTGCCACAAGCATTAATTATTTATGCAAGCTTGACCGGAAACACTGAAGCCTGTGCAGATATTCTGGCAGAAGCCCTAGAAGGACACGGGGTTGAGGTCACCCTGCATGATGTCATGCAAGCCGAGGCAGCAGACTTTGAAGACTATGACTGCTGTATCGCGGGAGCCTATACCTATGGCGTGGATGGTGTTTTGCCTGATGAAATGTTAGATTTTTCTGAAGACTTAGGACAACTCGATTTATCAGGTAAGGTCTTTGGGGTCTTCGGCTCTGGGGATGAGTTCTATGAAGTTTTCTGTGGAGCAGTGGATACCCTAGAGGAACAATTCAAGAAGATCAGGAGCTCATAGTACGTTTAGTCAAGGTCAACCTCACCCAGAAGACGAGGCCGTGACCGAATTAGAACGTCTGGCTCAAGATTTAGCCGACGCTTTAGCTGACAATTAAGATTAAGATAGATACAAGGAGAAACTTATGACTTTAGCGAATTTTGATGAATTATTAGCCAAATATGCCCATCTTTTAATTAAAAAGGGCTTGAACGTAGGGAATGGAGACTATGTCCACATCAATACGGATGTAAACCAGATTCAATTGACTCACCTCTGGTCAAGCAGGCCTATGAAGTGAGAGCCCATGTTGCCGCTGATTTCTCAGACGACACCTTGACTCGCCTCAAATACGAAAATGAAAGCACAGAAACCTTGTGCGAGGTACCTGACTATGCTGTAGCTAAGGCAGAATACTTTTTGGAAAAACGTGCTAAGCGCCTGGCCTTACGCTCAACTGACCCTAATAACCTATCTGGCTTAGATGCTCAGAAAAATTAGTGCGTCACAACGTGCCTTTGCGTTCAGCTATTGCCCATGTGTCAACCGCCATCCAAGCTAATGAAGTGAGTTGGTTGGTAGCGGCAGGGGCTGCACCAGCTTGGGCTGCAGTCGTCTTTCCTGATTTAGGCTCAAGTCAAGAGCAAGTAGATGCATTATGGGAAGCCATCTTTAAAGCTAACCGTATCTATGCCGACGATCCAATCGCGGCTTGGGATCAACACGTTGAAACCTTAGATCAAAAAGCTAAGTTCTTGAACGATACACAATTTGATGCCCTCCACTATACGGGACCAGGGACTGACTTAGTCTTGGGCTTACCTAAGAACCATGTCTGGGAAAGTGCGGGCTCCCTTAACCGCAAAGGTGAAATCTTCATTGCCAACATGCCAACTGAAGAAGTCTTCACAGCACCTGATTTCCGTCGCGCTGAAGGCTATGTTTCGAGCTCTAAGCCATTGGCTTACGGTGGGACAGTCATCGAAGGCATGAAATTTACCTTCAAGGACGGCCAAATTGTGGAAGTGTCAGCTGAAAAAGGCGAAGAAACCCTCAAACGCCTAGTAGAAGAAAATGAAGGGGCGCGTGGCCTAGGGGAAGTTGCCCTAGTTGCCCACAAAACACCTATTTCTCAATCAGGTATCACCTTCTTCAATACTCTCTTCGACGAAAATGCCTCCAACCACTTAGCAATTGGGCAAGCCTATGCGACTTCAGTTCAAGGCGGGACTGACATGAGCCAAGAAGAGTTGGCGCAAGCCGGTCTCAACCGTTCGATTGTCCATGTTGACTTCATGATTGGGAATGAACATATGGATATTGACGGAATCAAGGCGGATGGGACTCGTGTTCCTATCTTCCGCAAGGGCGAATGGGCCTACTAAGCTAGAGAGGATGTAGAAGATGCCGACACACGATGCAAGCCAAGACCTTAGCCGTAAGATTAATCGGCGCCTAACCCGTAGTGGTTGGGTCTATATGCTAGGCCTAGTGGCTTTCCTCTTTGTAGCCATCTACGCCTTCAATCAACTCTTTCAATTGCCGATGAAGAAGAAAACGGCTGAAATTGAAAGTCTCAATAGTCGTATAGAAGAAATGGAGTCACGTCTAGAACAAGTAGAGGCTAGCCTCTCCATTGAAGTACCATCAGAATAGGCCATAGGCCATCAAACTTCATGAAAAGGAGCAAGGGAAATGGTAAAAGTTAAGAAAGCAGTCATTCCTGCTGCAGGTTATGGGACGCGCTTCCTACCAGCTACTAAGGCCATGGCTAAGGAAATGTTACCTATTGTGGATAAACCGACCATTCAATTTATTGTGGAAGAAGCCATTGAAGCAGGGATTGAAGATATCCTGATTGTCACTGGTAAGAGCAAACGCCCCATTGAAGACCACTTTGACTCTAACATTGAATTGGAAGAACACCTACGTAAGCAAGGTAAGGATGATTTGCTGGAATTAGTTAAGCCAACCAATGTCAACCTTTTCTTCGTTCGTCAGTCCTATCCTAAGGGCTTGGGGCATGCCATTCTGCAAGCCAAAGCCTTTGTGGGCAATGAGCCCTTTGTGGTCATGCTAGGGGATGACATTATGCAGGGTCAGGAGCCCCTAACTAAGCAATTGATTGATGTCTATGAGAAGACACATGCCTCTAACATTGCAGTCATGGAAGTACCGCATGAAGAGACGTCTAAGTATGGGATTATCGCACCTGAGCGTGAGCTAGAAGATGGCATCTACAATGTTGAATATTTTGTAGAAAAGCCTAAACCAGAAGATGCCCCAAGTGACCTAGCCATTATTGGGCGCTACTTGTTGACGCCTGAGATTTTTGACATCTTAGAAAATCAAGCGCCGGGTGCAGGTGGTGAAATCCAGTTGACCGATGCCATTGATACCCTCAACAAGACCCAAAGAGTCTTTGCTAAACGTTTTGATGGCAAACGTTATGATATCGGCAATAAGTTAGGGTTCTTGGAAATGAGTATTGAGTATGGGCTCAAGCACCCAGAAATCAAAGAAGGTCTCCGTGACTATCTCTTAAACATTGCAAAATTTTTAGAATAATTAGATTAAGAGGTTGAAAGCTTGCATTTCAGCCTCTTTTCTTATGTCGGCTTTGGAGCAAGGAGGGAAGTTAAGGTGGATGTAAATAAATATCGCATAATTAGCACAACATTTTGAAGTTTGCTCAAACCCTTTCGTAGCTTGAAAAGATAAGATGTTACTATCTGGTAACTAAATCTAAAAACTATAAAAATTCTGATTTGGGACTCTCTCTTGGCCTTAGAAATGATGCTATAATGAGACTGTTCAATAAAAATATGTAATAGGGGTGTTCCTATGGCAATTCTCGTAACAGGTGGAGCAGGGTATATCGGTAGTCATACCGTCGTGGAATTATTAGCTGCTGGCCATGAAGTTGTAATTGTTGATAATTTTTCTAATTCAAAACCCGAAGTATTAAATCGTATTCTGCCAAATCTCAGGTAAGGACTTTGCCTTTTATGAGGTGGATGTTTTAGACAAGGACGCTATGCGCCAAGTCTTCAAGGAGAATGATATTCAAGCAGTCATCCATTTCTCAGGCTACAAGGCAGTTGGGGAATCCGTTGCGGAGCCAATCAAGTACTACCACAATAACGTAGGTGGTGCCATCGCTCTAGTGGAAGTTATGAATGAATTTGGAGTAAAACATATTGTCTTCTCTAGTTCGGCAACCGTCTATGGGCTCAATAATCCGTCGCCTTTAACCGAAGATATGCCGACGCATACTGCTAACAGCCCTTATGGCTCAACCATGGTTATGAAAGAGCAGATTTTCCGCGACCTAGCGGCGTCAGATCCAGACTGGTCCATTACCATCTTGCGCTACTTTAACCCAATTGGCGCCCATGCTTCCGGTCGCATTGGGGAAGACCCCCAAGGGATTCCTAATAACTTAATGCCTTATATTACCCAAGTGGCGGTTGGCAAATTACCTGCCCTCAGTGTCTTTGGGGATGACTACCCAACGCCTGATGGAACAGGGGTTCGTGACTACATCCACGTAGTGGACTTATCACTCGGTCACCTCAAGGCCTTAGATCGTAACTTGACGGTCAAAGGGGTCGAAAACCTATAACCTAGGGACCGGCAGAAGGCTATAGTGTCTTGGACTTAATCAAGGCCTTCGAAGAAGCTAATGGTATTAAGGTCAATTATAAGATTGTCGATCGCCGTCCCGGTGATGTGGCAACCTGCTATTCTGATGCTAGCCGGGCTAACCAACTCTTGGGCTGGTACGCTCAACGGAACTTGGTCGATATGTGCCGGGATTCTTGGAAATGGCAGAAAGAAAACCCACAAGGTTATGATGTTACCTCTCAAGCATAAGATGGAGGACTGTTTTGAAAGAAAAGACATACGAAACGGTCAATGCCTTCTTCCTATTATGAGTACGATAATCGTAACTATCGGCGTAGTCGCCTGTTAGTGCTGATTATCTTCTTCTTGATGATTATTGGAGTAGTTTGTTTCTTCTATGTAAGTTTTGTCATACGGAACATCAGCTCAGCCTATGAACCTTTGGTTGAAGTGGTAAGTAGCCCAGCTAATACTGAATCGAGCTTGCCAGAGCGTATTCGAGAGCGTAAACCCCTGACCCTCTTGTGGTTAGGTGTGGATGATAATGAATCGGGACGCTTGGTCTCAGAGGAGACGCGTTTGATTAGCCTCAGTCTGTTGGAAGTAGGGCAAGGAGAGAGCACCCGACTACAGATTCCGAGTGAATCCACGCTTAAGGAAGGGGCTAGTCTACCAGCTGGTAAATTAGGTCAAGTTTTCATGATGAAACCATTACAATCAATTGAAAAAGCAACACAAGAGTTGCTTAATGTGCCGATTGATTATACAATAGAAGTCAGGTTTTCTAAGCTTCGCCCCCTAATTGATCGATTGGGTGGCGTCACCTTAGTGCCTAAGCAGGATTTTGTCTTGGAAAATCGTCTCCTGGCCAAGGGCCAAGAGGTGAAATTGACAGGGCGTGAAGTCTATGTTTATTTGGCTCGTCAGACGGATGAGACCTCTCTCAGCCAAGGCCAAAGACAAATGGATGTCTTAGAAGGACTTATCAATCACCTAGCTAATTGGCAGAAAGTGCCAAGTTTAGACAAGGAAGTTGCGCTTCTGCAAGAAGCCATCCGGACAGATATGACTTTTGATGAATTTTTGGACTTGTTCCGGGCGGGTTACTTCAGTCAAATGACGGAAGCCCCTATGTCAATTGTCAATCTAGACGCCGACAGCCAGCATGTCTTGCTCCAACAGTTACAAGAGAAGTTGGAAAATAATTAAGGAATGTGATGGAATGACTAATAAAGTAAAACAATCGCGTAGCGAGTTGCACAGTTCTAAGAAGAAATGGGGACTAGGTCGCTGGTTTCTTGTTTTCTTCTTCATAGTACTCTTAGCAGGAGCTGCCTATGCAGCCAAAATGTTATGGGATATTAACCACTTTGCTAATCAAGTCAGTCAGAATTCGACTGAGATTGGGAAGAGTGGTACCGTAGAGATGAAGAAGATACGGCCAAAAAGAGGCTTCTATTGAAAACCGGCGATCCGATTAATATTCTCTTACTAGGGACAGACGATGATGGTCGTGGACGTGACACTAGCAAGGGCTATGTAGGGCGTTCTGACTCCATGATTATCTTATCCCTCAATCCAAAGACTCACACCACTAAGATGCTCAGCATCCCGCGGGATGTCTATACCGATATTCAGGGTCATGGCCAAGATAAGATTAACCATGCCTTTGCCTTCGGTGGCGTCGACTTAACCATTGATACCGTGCAAAACTTCCTCAATGTGCCAATTGACTACTATGCCGTGGTCAATATGCAAGGTCTGGAACAGTTGATTGATGCGGTAGGTGGGATTGATGTCACTAGCCCAATTACCTTTACCTATCAAGAATCAAGCTTCGTAGCAGGCGAAACCAAGCATGTCGATGGTTGGAATGCTATGAACTTTGCTCGGATGCGCTATGACGACCCCGAAGGGGAGACAGGGCGCCAAAACCGGCAAAAACTGGTAATCAAGGCCTTGGTTGATAAGCTCTCCAATGTTGGGGCGATTGCTAACTACCCGCAATTGCTGGAAGTTGTGGCTAAGAATGTCCAGACTAACTTAGACCTCAAGCAGGCCCTTAATATCTATCAGAAATACTCGCCAGCTCTCCAAAATATCACCGCCATTCGCTTTGAAAATTTGGAAGATTTGATGTTGAATGAGATTTACTACTACTATGCACCTCTATCTTCCCGCCTTAAGGTAGCCAATGAGTTGCGTTTGAATTCAGGCTTAACACCAATTAGCGCCAGTCAACTTCATGATCCTCTTGGAGATACAGGAGGAACGACTACTGCGACGGTGTCCAAGACTTCTAAGTTGATTATCAATCAATATCCGACTGGTTTTACAGCAGAAGAACTGCAACAAGTATCCCAAACACAGGATAATGCGCAAAACTTTCGGCAGAATGAGTATTATAATCCAGTAGCACCAGCAACTGAGTATTATTATGAAGAGCCGGTTACACCACAACCAGTTCAGCCGGATCCTGTCCAACCGACAGTTCCGCCAGAAAATAGTGAGCAACCTAGTACGCCAGTTCAGCCAACAGCAACCAGTTCAACCGGTCACGCCTCCTGCTCAAGGTTCAGGTAACGGCCAAGGAACAGGTCAATAAAGTATTTTTATGCCTCGTCTATGACGAGGCTTTTTCTTATCCTTGTATACAAAAAAGACGACTCAGGAGTGAGACGTCTAAGAGAGTGTAGGTGCTTCATCAGCCCAAAGGCCATGGCAGTGGCTTGGGTGGGTCAAGGTTTATTTTACACGGAGAATTTGCTGGCTATCCAAGAGGAAATCCAGGCCGGAGTCGCAAGCCATAAAACGGAAATGGCCATTGCTTAAGAGGCCAGTGACATAAACACGGCGTTCGCCCAGTTGATTTTGCCGGCTTTATCGCATAATATTCGTAGGTGAGCGTCAAGGCTTCTTGACTGACATAATGCTGATGCAGACGCTCCAGAACAAGGTCCATTGGCATGATAAAAGCTTGGACATTCGCCTCTGATGTCGGAGCTTGGAAGAAGGGTTGTAACAATTGGCGCGTTGCCTTGGATACATTGCTGAAGAGGGCGGGCATTGCTTTAGTATTTAATGAGAGTTCCATGGGGATCATCCTTTCTATGCGAAATAACGTTCTTGCGAACACATGTTCTATACCTCAGTATACGAACATCCGTTCATAATGCAAACGCTTTCGAAGGTATGTGAAGGAGGAATGATTTTGCTATAAAAACAGGATTGTTTTGGTATAATAGTAGGCATATCCGAGTTATAGGAGGTGCAATTAAGTGTGAATACAACCATGAAAAGAAATGCAGGCTATCGAGCGTGAAGCTGAAGCCTTAAGACGTGACTATCAAGAACAAGTAGCTGCCTAGTCAAGTAGAGTGAGGAAGAGTTGGCAGAGGTAATCGCCCACTCGACCCAAGTGACCCAGGGCTAGTGGCGAAGAAGCCCAGTTAGGGCACGTTATCAAGTCGCTCAAGAATTAGCTTCAGCAGAGGCAACTCAAGCCTTGGTTGAGCAAGTCTTAGCCGGCGTGAACACTGGCTCCAACACATTTGACAAGGTGGTGAGACAATTATGGGCCGTTAGGTCCAATGCAGAAGATTACCTTGGTCACAAGCAAGGCCCTTCTGCCGGAATTACTGACCCGTCCTTCAAGAAGATGGCCAGGTCCATCTCAATAACCTCAAGGTATTGGACGATTGGCAAGACCTTGAAGCCAATGAGCGAGGGATGTCTAAGCGGGAAGACGAGGCAGAAGCCGTCAATCTACTTCCCCAGCTTCAGAAACGTCAGGAAAAGGTGCAAAAGGCGCTGACCCTCTATCAACAGCATTTGCCCTAGAAGGGGTCTCGTAGCTCAGTAACCGAGGACTGCCAGATTGACCTTCCAAGAATTGAAGCCCAAGGACGTCAGTTCAATGAACAACTAGCTGTTAACCGAGCAAGTCAGCTCAATAAGCGACTCAAGGATTTAGAAAAAGAAGCTCAGACCTTGCAAGCGGACTTGGTCCTCTTGACCCAATGGCAAAAGCTAGATGTCTTACCTCAAGGAGGGCAAGACCATCAAGTGGTCAATGTGGCAATTGGGACCGTTCCGGCAGACAGTATTGATCGTTATTACAAGGCTTTGGGCAGCCTTTGCCAGAACTTAGTAGTGAAACGAGTCTTCAGTAATCCCCAAAGAAGTAGGGTTGTGGTCTTTAGTCAGAAATTATCCAGTCAAGCAGACTTCTTGGATAGCTTGGCACCTGCTTCCTTCCAGGCATTAGATTATCCTTTTGATCGCTTGCCTCAGGAGCAACAGCCACTAACTTCTGAACGACTCAAGACAGTGCAAGAGAAACCATCCAAGCTATCCGCCAAGAGTTGACCAGTCTCAAGAGACGGTAGACCAACTCAAAATTCAATTAGATTACTAGTCAACCACAGTTTGCGTGGGACAGTGAGCAAAACAGCGGTTTAACTGAACATTTAGCAGCGGTTGAAGGTTGGACGGAAACACGCGCGACAGCGCATTTACAAGAGACGCTCAAGCAAGCTTTCAAAGGCTTAGTCGTTGTGAAAGTTGCTGATGCTAAGGATGAAGAGCTAGACCAAGTACCAATTAAATTACGTAACCATCCACTCGTGGCACCTTTTGAATCGGTGACCCGGATGTATGCCTTGCCTAAGTATAATGAAGTCGACCCAACGCCTTTCTTGGCTCCATTCTATTGGACCTTCTTCAGGATGATGGTAGCCGACTTGGGCTATGGTTTGCTGGTTATGTTAGCAACCGCAATCGGTCTCTGGTTGATTAAGGGACGAGAAATCCTAAGAACAACCTGTAAGTTCTACTTCTCTCTAGGGCTATCTACTGCTATCTGGGGAGCTATTTATGGGTCAGCCTTTGGCTTTAACCTACCATTTAAATTGATTGATACCAATACAGATGTCACGACCATTTTGCTGATTTCTGTCGGGTTAGGGTTCCTGCAAATCATGACTGGACTCTTCCTCAATACCTATCAGAAAGCAAAACGACGTGACTTCCATGAAGCTTACGCTAATGGTTTGGCTTGGATTTTCATTTTGCTAGGCTTAGTCGCTATGATTCTGGGACCAATGATTCCAGGTGCTGCTTGGTTAGGCACAGTGGGCCAAATCCTTGCTGCCGTCAATGCTATTGGGATTGTCCTCAGCTCCGTCATCAAGGCTAAGAGCCTAGGTGGATTGGGTTCAGGTCTCTACAATCTCTATGGGATTTCTGGTTACATTGGGGATTTTGTCTCTTATACTCGTCTTATGGCCTTGGGCTTGTCAGGCGGGAGTAATGGGGCGGCCTTTAACACCATTGTGGCCTTTTTACCTGTGTGGGCACGCTTTAGCATTGGACTCTTACTCTTTGGTGCTCTTGCACGGTCTTAACATCTTCCTGTCCATGCTGTCAGGATATGTCCACGGCGCTCGTTTGATGTTCGTCGAATTCTTCGGTAAGTTCTACGAAAGGCGGCGGTCAGCCATTCAGACCCCTGGCACCAGTCAATCAAAAACGTTCAAACAAAAGTAAAATCGGAGAACAATTACATGAGACATTTAGTACGCCTACTTTACAGAATACGGGAGCGCCTTCATTTGCTGGCTTAGCCATCGCTATCGCTCGTTATCTTCAGTGGGATGGGCTCTTCACGTGGGGTCAGGACTGCCGGTCAAGCCGCTACCGCTTTAGTGAAAGAAGAACCAGAAAATTGCCCAAAGCCTTAATCTTACAACTCTTGCACGGTACCCAAAGGTCTATGGTTTCGTTATCGGCTTCTTCATCCTCTTGCGTATGTCTCTTTCAGGTTAGCTTAGCAACTGGTTTGGCCTATGTTTTTCGTAGCCTTGCCAGTATGAGTGATGAGTGCTTCTCTGCTGAAGTACCAAGGATATGTAGACTCTGGTCTTCAAATCTTAGCAAAACGTCCTGAACATGTCATGAAAGGGGTCATCTTAGCGTAATGGTAGAAACCTACGCGATTTTGGCCTTCGTTGTATCCTTCATGCTCTTAACCAACGTTCAATAGACGCTGGGGAGGAGGTCCTAATATGAGTGAAATGGAATCCTTGCGTCAAGCTATCTTGGCGCAGGTGACAGAAGAAGGAGAGGCCTTGCTCAGACGGGCGCGTCATGAACACCATGACTTGCTAGAAAAGGCTGAAGCACAAGCATGGCGGAACGTGATCGTCATCGCCAACAGGGCCTTTGAATCAGGTGCGTAGTCGCTACCAACAACAATTACAACAAGTAGACTATCAGAAACGTCAAGCTAAATTGACTGCTAAACAAAAAGTCTTAACAGAACTTTTCACTGAGGCTTTGGCTCGGATGGAAGCTCGGACAGCCAACAAATCTGGCAGTTCATGGAACCTGTCCTAAATCAATTTACTGGCCAAGCCTTTGAATTAGCGCTAGGTGAAGACACGCAAGCTAAGTTCAGCCAAGACCAACTGGATCAACTGCAAGCGCGTTATCCAGATATGGCTCTGCGGGTGCCTTTGCGCCATGAAACAGGCTTTGTCATCACCCTAGGTCGGATTGAATACAACTATCTCTTCCGCGAATTATTAACCGCTATCTATGAAGAGGAAGGCTATCAAATTGCCAATCAAATTTTTGCTGACTAAAAAGGAGGCTAGGACATGACGGTTCATGACTATTCTCAACTGAATACAGCCATTAGTGTCAAGGAACAAAGCTTCCTCAGTCGGGCTAACCTAGTCCAACTGCTGAATGCTGTCGATGATGAACAGCTAGCTCTTTATCTAGAAGGCACACCTTATAGTGTTCCTTTGGCCGAGATTCGGCAACACGATGTCTTAGACCAGACTATTATGAAGGCGCTGGCGGCGGACTATGATTTTGCTTACCAACAATGTCCAGACCCAAATCTGGTCAATGTTTTTGGGCTCAAGTATGTCTACCATAACCTTAAGCTCTTCTTAAAAATGCGGGCCATTGGTCGTGACTTGTCACATCTTTTAATTCCTATTGGCCCCTATCCCTTGGAGGCGCTCAAGCATTTGAGCCTGACCCTAGAGTCTGACCTATGCGATCCCTTGATTGTGGAAGAAGTGGCTCAGACTTGGTCAGAGTATAAGGACTATGAGAACACGGTCGCCATTGATATGGGGATGGACTCAGCCTATTTCCGTCATTTGCGGGTCATTGCTGATCAGAGCGACTTGCCGCTCCTACAAGAACTAGTGGATGCCAAGATTGACTTTTTCAATGCCATTACTGCCTTGCGTGCCCTGGCTCAAGACAAGCCAAACAGTTTTGCCTATCAATTAATGTCTCGTAAGGGGACTAAGCGACCTAAGGAAATCTTGCATTTGGCGAAAGACGGCCAGTTAGCAAGTTGGTTTAATGCCTTTAATGCCTTGCCTTATGCCAAGGTTGATTCCTATGTCCAAGCGATGCAATCAGGCAAGATTCAAGCCAGTCAGATGGAACAACTTCAAGATCTCTATTTGACCCACTTAGTCAATAGTGCCTCCCTAGATGCCTTGTCTGGCGGACAGATTTTGCGTTATCTGAATGGGCGTGAGATGGAAGCAGTGAATTTGCGTTTGATTCTCCTTGGTCGAGCCAATGGCATTGCCAAAGAAGCCATCGAAGAAAGGATGCGACTGGGTTATCATGACAACTAAATCTTACAAAATTGCCGTAGTCGGCAACCATGATGCCATTCTGCCTTTTCAAATGATTGGGTTTGACATTTATCCTGTCCGCCAAGTAGAGGGACTGGGTCGCCTCTTGGCGCAGTTAGCTAAGGATAACTACGGCATTATTTACCTGACAGAAGATTATGCTCAAGAAATTCCAGAAGTTCTGGCACATTACCAAGGACTCGTAACACCGGCTGTTATCTTGATTCCAACCCATAAGGGGAGCCTAGGAATCGGTAAACAACAGATTCAAGACAATGTTGAAAAAGCAGTCGGCCAAAATATCTTGTAAAGGAGGGGTTTGCTTGAAAGAAGGAAAAATTATTAAAGTATCAGGCCCTTTAGTGGTCGCTGATGGAATGGAAGAAGCCAATATTCAAGACATTTGCCGCGTTGGGCATCTGGGCTTAATTGGTGAAATTATCGAGATGCTGCGACCAAGCCTCCATCCAGTCTATGAAGAAACGTCGGGCTTAGGCCCAGGTGAGCCAGTGGCTTCAACTGGTTTACCCCTGTCTGTTGAGCTAGGTCCTGGTATGATGTCTCAGATGTTTGACGGGATTCAACGGCCCCTAGAACGTTTCCGTAGCCAAACAGAAAGTGACTATCTCATTCGTGGGGTAGCCCTCCCTGTCCTAGACCGTGAACGAAGCTGGCATTTTATCCCTCAAGTTCAAGTGGGGGAAGCTGTTAAGGCCGGTCAAATTCTAGGTTATGTTCAAGAAACAGATTTAATCCAGCACCGTATCATGGTGCCGAATGGCATTTCAGGGCGCTTGACGGCCATTGAAGAAGGCGACTATCAGGTGACGGACACCGTCTACCAAATTGAAGGTAAAGACGGCCAAGTCTTCCAAGGTACCTTGATGCAAAAGTGGCCAGTTCGTAAGGGACGTCCTTTTGCCCGTAAGTTGATTCCGGTCGAACCGATGATTACGGGTCAGCGGGTAATCGATACCTTCTTCCCTGTAACCAAAGGGGGAGCAGCGGCTGTTCCAGGACCATTCGGGGCCGGTAAAACAGTGGTGCAACACCAAATCGCTAAGTTTGCTAACGTGGACATCGTGGTTTATGTTGGTTGTGGTGAACGTGGGAATGAGATGACGGACGTCTTGAACGAATTCCCTGAATTGATTGACCCAGCCAGTGGTAAGTCCATCATGGAACGGACCATTCTGATCGCCAATACCTCCAACATGCCGGTGGCGGCGCGTGAGGCCTCTATTTATACAGGGATTACCATTGCCGAATACTTCCGTGACATGGGGTATTCCGTTGCCATTATGGCGGATTCCACCTCTCGTTGGGCTGAAGCCCTGCGGGAAATGTCCGGTCGTCTTGAGGAAATGCCAGGGGATGAAGGCTACCCAGCCTACCTAGGGAGCCGAATTGCGGAATACTATGAACGGGCAGGTCGTAGTAGGGGTCCTAGGTTCTGGCTTAGAAGGGACTATCACCGCTATTGGGGCCGTTTCGCCTCCAGGTGGGGATATCTCCGAGCCAGTTACCCAAAACACCTTACGTATTGTTAAAGTTTTCTGGGGCTTAGATGCTGGTTTGGCACAACGTCGTCATTTCCCATCGATTAACTGGTTGAACTCTTACTCGCTCTATAGTGATGAAGTGGGTCAATATATTGACCAAACGCGACCAAGTCGATTGGGTACCTTCTAAGGTCACCAAGGCTATGAACCTGCTCCAAGAAGAGTGAATTGGAAGAAATCGTGCGTTTAGTTGGGGTAGATTCCCTATCGCCAAAAGACCGCATGACCCTCAATACGGCGCGGATGATTCGGGAAGACTTCTTGCAACAGAATGCCTTTGATGAAGTCGATACTTATACATCTTTTGCTAAGCAATATGCTATGTTGACCAACATTCTGCGCTTTTCACGAAGTGTAGCGCAAAAAGCCTAGTTTTAGGTGCTTATTTCCATGAAATCATGTCTGGAACCGTGGACTTGCGGGACCGTATTGCCCGGAGCAAGTTCATTCCTGAAGCGGAGCTAGATCGTGATAAGGCTCTAGCCAAGAAAGTGACTCAAGTATCCATCAAATCTTAGCCCAAGGAGGTGAACTCGATGGCAGTCATTAAAGAATACCAGGTGCAGTGAAGTATAGGCCCCTTAATGTTGGTTGAAGACGTCCAGGAGTTCGCTTTAACGAACTGGTGAAATCCGCCTACATAATGGTGAGTTCCGCCAAAGACCAGAAAGTCTTAGAAGTCAAGAAGACAAGCCTTGGTCCAACTCTTTGAAGGTTCGTTTGAGATTAACGCTAGCTCCAGTGCCAAGGTGCGCTTTACTGGTAAGCCCTGCATTTGGGGTTTCAGGAGACATGGTCGGCCGTGTCTTCAACGGCATGGGGAAAGCCATCGACGGTGGCCCAGACCTCATTCTGAACAATACCTTGACATTGATGGTCAGGCTATTAACTTGGTTGCCAGGATTATCGGATGAATTCATTCAGACTGGGATTTCAGCCATTGACCACCTCAATGCTGGTTCAGGGGCGAAAGTACCTGTCTTCTCAGGTTCAGGTCTGCCTCATAAGGAGTTACGCACTTTGAATGCCCAAAGCAACCGTACTGAACTCAGATAAACACTTCGCTTAGTCTTTTTCTTTGCTATAGAGATTACCTTTTGAAGAAGCGGAAATTCTTTATGAATGACCTGCGTGAAACAGGTGCTATGGACCGTTCCGTCCTCTTCATTACTGGCCAATGACCCGCTATCGAACGGATTGTAACCCTCGGATTGCCCTGACGACAGCAGAATGACTTGGCTTATGAGAGAAGGATATGCGTTCTGGTTGTATGACCGACTGACTAACTACTGCGAAGCCTTTGCGTGAAGTCTCAGCAGCACGTCGGGAAGTGCCAGGTCGTCGATGGTTATCCAGGTTATCTCTATACCAACATCTACCTCTACGAGCGTCTGGGGACGGATTATTGGTAAGAAGGGTTCTGTTACCCAAATTCAATTTGACCATGCCCGAAGATGCATTACCCATCAATTCCTGACTTGACGGTTATATCACCGAAGGTCAAATTATTCTGTCTGGGACCTCTATAATAGTGGTTACCAGCCGCAATGATGTCCTACCATCCTTGTCCGTCTTAAAGATAAGGGGTCAGAGTGAGTGAGACCCGTTACGACCATGCGCCAACCATGACATCTCTGCGGCTTATGCGACTGGTAAGCAGGCTAAAAGATTAGCTGTCGTTTTTAGAGTCAGCTCTGTCGATGTGGACCGTAAATCATGTGAGTTCACTAACCGTTTTGAAGAGTATATCAGCCAAAGGTTTCTATGCCAACCGTTCAATCAAAACCTTAGATTTGGGTTGGGAATTGCTTTCTATCTTGCCTACGGACAGAACTCAAAGCGGATTAAGGATGATATGTTGGATACCTTCCTTAAACCCGGCCAGAATGAGAGGATGGAAGATGGCGCTTGGATATCAAACCGGCGGATGGAGACTAATAACCTCAGGATCGTCTGAAAATCGCCAGTCGTGCCACAAGCTCCTCAAGGATAAGCAGGATGAATTGATGAGACAGTTCATTGAATTAATCAGCAGAACAACCAACTTCGTCAGAAGGTGGAAGGGAACTTAGTTGAAGGCATGCAAGACTTCGTATTGGCTAAGTCTCTAGAAAGTGATGCTATGGTGCAGGAACTCTTTGCCGTACCATCCAAGGAAGTGGCCCTAGAAATTCGTCAGGACTCCATCATGAGTGTGGCGGTGCCTAGACTCTTCGCAGATGTCAAGAGCGGCCAATGCCAGTGAAGTGCCTTACTCTTATGTTGGGTCAAACAGCAGAAATGGACCCGGCTACTTGGCTCGATTACGGCCTCCTAGACGACCTCTTGAAGTTAGCGGAAATTGAGAAGACTTGCCAACTCATGGCTGATGAGATTGAAAAAACGCGTCGCCGTGTTAATGGTTTAGAGTATCAGATTATTCCGCAGTTAGAAGAGACTATTTACCTATATTGAAATGAAGCTTGAAAGAAGCCGAACGGGCCAACCCTGATTCGGATGATGAAAGTGAAAAATATAAAGCCTAAGAGGGTGGGGACCATCCGACCTCTTTTGTCATCATGTGCGAACTCGCAGCATATTTTTAAAGATTTCCTTATCATGAAGTCATCCATTTTAGTTTGATGGGTGTTGTGATAGAATAGAAGTAAGCGTATTAGAGAAGTCTGGTTAAGGAATGAATGTCATGAAAGATTTTACCAGTGGCTTTATCGATTCAGGTTATGGGGGCCTGACGGTGGTCAAGCAGAGCCTCAACAGACTGCCTAATGGATCCATTATTTGACTAGGGACAAGCCCCGTTGCCCATATGGACCACGGTCCATGGAAGAGTTAAGTTTTATTTGGTTAACGTTTCCTACTTAAAAAGGTATCAAAAATGTTGGTCATTGCCTGCAATACGGGATGATGACCTTGGAGAGATTCCTTGGACCTTGGACATTCCAGTGGTCGGGGTCATTCATCCTGGTAGCCGAAGGTGCCATTGAGCAGACAGAGAATAACCCATATCGGCGTTATCGGGACCCAGGGGACCATTACAAGTAACCTTATGAACGGGTCATGATGAGCGGACTATCTGCAGGTTACAGTGTGGCCTGCCCAAGCTGTCAATTAGTAGAAAATCACCGACAATAGCCCACTCTGGCCTGGCGGCAGGTTGAAAGCTTAAAGTGCGCTGACCAGACAGGGATTGTACTCTGGTCATGGGTTGTCCAGTATCCCCACCTCAAGTAGCTGATTCAGGCGGTCGTGCGAACTGAGTGACCTTGATTGATTCAGGGGTGAGACCAGAATGAGGTCAGCATGCTCTTAGACTATTTTGGTTTGAGTCTTTGGTGCCAAGACGCGCAGATTCAGCCACCAAGCCCGACATTTCTATGCGACAGGATGCAAAGCAATTTGCTCAGTTCGTGACTGTGGTTGGAACAAGCAGAGCGAAAACATCAGTCAGTGCCAAATTGAAGGAGATAGATTCTTGAAGTTAGTCATCGCAACGCAGAATAAAGCACAAGTAGCCGAATTTAGAACGTCTTTTAGCATAAGGGCATTGAAGTTGCTCTCGCTCTTAGACTATCCTGATCTACCAGATGTTGAAGAGACGGGGGATAGCTTTGAAGCCAATGCCCGTCTCAAGGCAGAAAGCATTGCTAAGCTTTTGAATTTACCAGTCTTAGCAGACGAGTTCAGGTCTAGTAGTACCTTATCTAAATGGTGCACCCGGCATCTATTCGGCCCGCTATGCCGGCCAACCTAAGTCCGACAAGGCCAATATTGACAAGCTCTTGCGGGAGATGAGTCAAGCCAGTGGTGACCAACGCCAGGCCTACTTCGTCACTTGCCTAGTGTTGGCCTCGCCTGAACATGACAGTCATGTCGTAGAAGGACGGGCCTATGGGACTATTGCTCTGGAGCCAAGTGGAGATTCTGGCTTTGGCTATGACCCAGTGTTCTATGTGGACCAAGAAGGGGCTACCTTTGCCCAAATCCACTAAGTCGTAAGAACCAAATCAGCCATCGAGCCAATGCCATTAAGGCCCTCCTGGCTAGCCTACCTGAATGGCTTGAGGTGAAAGCATGAAAATTTTATTAATGAGTGACAATCATGGCCGTTGGCCTAAAGTCCATGAATTAGTTGAGTATTGCCGGCCGCAAGTTGATCTTATTCTGCATTGTGGTGACTCAGGGTTTGCCCCTGATGATCCCGTTTGGGAAAAGGTAGATGCGGTGGTAACTGGTAATAACGACTATGACCCAGAATATCCGGATGAACTGATTATCAACACGCGCCAAGGTCGTATTTTCCTGACGCATGGCCATTTCCATAATGTCTACTTTACTAGCAAACGGATGGTCAAAATGGCTCATGACAATCACTGCCAGTTTGCCTTCACGCCATACCCATGTGGCACTATGCGCCAAGATTGAGGATGGCGTCTTGCTCTGCAATCCGGGTAGCCTTAACTACTCACGGGGCTCCTTACCTTATCGGACCTATGCCATCCTAACTTTTGAACCTCAAACTGTTAAAGTTGAGTTCTACGATGATGACAAACATCGCTTGGATCAGTTGACCCAAGTTTTTGATCGAAATTTACTTGAGGAGGCTGGATATGATACATCCCAAAATTGAAGCCTTAGTTGCTAGCAAGATGCTGGATTTCATGATTCCAGCGGATAATGTTGCCAATGTGATTGACCAACATACCCTAAGTACCGGGCTTTTAATCTGTGAGTCCAACTATACCATGATTCCGGTTTTTGTCAGCCGAGTCTAAGTTGATGGGTCATCTCCATGTCTATGATCATCAGCCGTCATGACGGTAGATGCCATTGAAATGGAGCGCCTGGACGAACAAGGTTCGTGATGTTATGCTGAGTCAACCGGTGCGTGTCCAAGCTAATTGTCATTTTTAGCGGATGTGCTCAACTAGCTTAATTGATCAGAACTTTGTTTGTGTGGTGGATGGGGATAACCGTTTCTTGGGCATTATTACTCGTAGAGAACGTTATCGACGTCTAGCCCACCTTCTGCATTGACTTCTAATCCTGGAGGGTGGCTCGCCCTTTATTATACTTTTCGAGACTGCTGAGGCAGTGGTCTAGCAAAGGGGCGAGACAAGACAGTGGATGTCTTCAACCAAATTGAGTCATTTAGCCTGGCCGGAAATTCTCAACGGCTCATGCAATTCTTCTAATATACGGTCATCTTTTGCGGCTGGAGAGGCTTGGTCAATCGCTTTTTCGAGATCTAGATTGCGCCTACAAGGTCTTCCAGTGTACTCCCAAGACTTCACCTCAAAGACTCAGACCATTTTGGACCATTACTAAGAATGCTATTAACTATGCCTTTTATTTCTTCTATGTCTATGCTGTTCTAGGTATCCTAGGTTTTCCAGTTTCAACCTTAGTAGCCGGGGCCGGGATTGCCGGGGTAGCCGTCGGGTTAGGGATCAAGGACTTCATTACCGATGTGGTCAATGGCTTCTTCAGTGTTTTTGGAGGGACAATACGAAGTAGGCGAAGAAAGTCAAAATCGAGGACATTCGAGGCAAGGTCCAGACGGTGGGAATTCGGACGACCATTATCCAGGGAACCAGTGGCAATCGCTACTATATTCCAAATGGAGATATTAGTATTGTCAATAACCTTAGTCGGGAGAACCGCCAAATCGTCATTGATTTACCCATTACGGACCAGACCCAGCTGGAAGACTTGGCCCATCAGGTTCAAGTCATAACGGAGGGGCTGAGCCAGGACTATGCAGAGGATTTAACAGCTGAACCGGTTATTAGCGGTGTGGTCAAGGATACGACCACAGGAAATTTTTATTATCAGATTTCCTTCTATGCGACCAACGGTGCTCAGGGGCGGTTGACAGGGGCATTTTATTTTCCGCTATTTGACTCAGCTTCAACAGTGATTCATCTCTTGGATTAAGTGCTTACCTTGTTCTCCTCTTAGAATCGTGGTATGATAAGAATAGTAAAGTTTAACGTGAAAGGATTTGAGGCAGAATGGAATGGACAAGCATTGCGGCCTTGATTGCGACTAGCCTTTGCTAATAGTCCTCTTTCTGTGTTGGACCTTAATTGGTTTCCAACAAAATCATGAAAAGAAGTTAAAGCAGAGCAGTCGGTCCGAGGTCACTGATTCCATCAAAATCATTACCAAAGATGTGGACCAACTCTCAATTGAAGTGGAAGGACTTCTTAATAAGTCCAATAGCGGTTGACGATCTGGATAGCGCAAGTTAGCACAAACTGACCCGCTCTTCAAGGCCGTAGGCGATTTGGGGACTTCAGTCAGTGGCGTACAGGCTTCTACTCGTGGGTGACCCAATCGCTGGGCAGGCCACTTCTGGAAAACGTGTGACACCTTTGGCGGCCGTAAGCAGAAGCGGAAGCTAAGGCGCCGGTAGCCGGCGAGTGTCAAACCGACGACGCCTACAGCTGACAAGCTAAACCTAAAGGCGACCGGATCACGAGTTGGATTACCTAATCCAGAAGAAACCGTCACACGGCGGGCGAGAAATTACACTAAAGGAAATATGGTATGTAGCATGTCAAGAAAAATCAGATTTTTGCAGGTTTAGTATGGGGAGCCTTGTAGGATTGCGTAGCCATGCTCTGTATGCCCCAAAAGGCGGGGAAAAAGAATTGCGGGAGGACTTGACTGAGCGTGCTCATCGAATACAAGGACTTAGCAGGTGAACGTTTTATTGAATATCGCGACCTCGCCTTAGAACGGGCAGGGAGTGACCGCGAGTTTAGCAGTCGAAAAAGGGTTAACCTATGCATCGGCTAACAGCAAGACGGAAGAAATCCGGGTGAGCTTAGCTAAATCAGCCCAAGAACTCAAGGACCAATTAGTTCACTACCTTCCCTTCAAAACAAGAGGAAGTAGCGGAAGATACTGAGACGGTTATTACGAGGTTCAAGGAAGCCTTAGAACAACAAAGCTAACCAAGCAGAAGAAGCCTAAAAATCTTAACTGAAATGGAAATACCGTTTCCAGTTTTTGATAGGTAAAGTCCTGATAAGAAAGCGTTTTGAAATACAAAATGGCAGTGAAGCCCCCTGACATATGGTACACTTATGCAGAATAATCCATCAGCACCAGACGGTGCGATTTTCATTATCAAAAGGAGTTATGTAATATGTCATTAGGCGTACGTTTATTTGCAGAATTTTTAGCCACTGCCATGTTAATCGTCTAAGGTAACGGGGCTGTTGCCAACGTTGACTTAAAAGGCACCAAAAGCAGGTAGCGGTGAAGGGAGCTCACGGTTGAACCTGATTGCGATCGGTTATGGTTTGCGGTTATGATGCCGCCTATGATCTTCGGTCACGTCAGCGGTAACCATCAACCCGACTTTTCACCCTCGGTTTAGCTATCAATGGTAACTTCCCATGGGCAGAAGTTGTGCCTTACATTGTGGCTCAATTCTTAGGGGCAATGTTCGGTCAGCTCTTAGTAGTGGCAATGTACAAGCCTTACTATGATCAAACTACCAACCAAGCACACATCTTGGGGACTTTCTCACAGCTAACAGCGCTAACAGCCAATTGAACGGTTTTGTCGGCGAGTTTATTGGCTCTTCATCCTCTTCTTCGGCACAGTAGGGATTACTAAAGGGCAAATGTTCGCTAACAACCCGAGGCTTGGCTCACTTAGCACTTGGTTTCTTGGTATGGGCTTTGATGCGCAGTCAGTGGCCCGACTGATCCCGACCCTCAACCCGGACGTGACTTGGGTCCACGTTTTGGTTCACCAATTCTTACCACCTAAGAACAAAGGGGACTCTAACTGGTCTTACGCGCTTGGGTACCAGTACTTGCGCCAATCTGTGTCGCCATTTTAGCAGTCTTTGTATTCCAACACTTTCTTCTTAGTTAAATAAAGACCTTTTAGAAGTGGGATTATCTGACCTCTTTGCTGTCTAGTAATCAGTCAACCTTGGTTGGTCTTACTTAAGCACTCTTTCGCCTAGTGGGGTGACTCCCGTTAGGGCTTCGTGGTATAATAGACGGAGTGTCTTATAGGTGAAATAAGCCGTTGGTTGAAGCCTGTGAAGGATGTCAATCCCTGGACCAAGTGAATAGTGTCTTAGAAGGAGCACTCCTAGAGGCGCTGATGATGCCCATCTATCAGGGACTGCTAGATTTATCGGATTACTTTGCTAAGCGGGGCTATCGGGACTGGCAAGTCTGGCTCTTAGACCAACTTTATCAGCTAACCCATAAGAAAAAGGTTGCTTATTATCTGGCCAAGGCCTGCTTTCAGCTGGCCGATTACCCCAGTGCCTATGAATGGTTGAGCCGGGCCAAGACAGACTCAAGCCGTCTTCTTGTCCAATAGTTTAGAGGGCCTCAGGATTCTCTTTGAACTGGGGCAAGTAAAGGCCTGCCAGAAGGTATTACAGGACTTAATTCAAACCTATCCGACTCGATTTGAGCCCTATCAACTGCTAGCTCAAGTCAAGATTGAAGAGGGGGACTATAGCAAGGCCAAGGACTACTATCAAGTCTTGCTAGACTACTTTTCAGATAAGGTGGACCGATCTTTGATTCGGCAACGGCTTCTGGCTTTAGCTTTAGAAGTTGAGATGATTCAGCTAGAATGGATTCAATCCCTAGTAAGTTGGGAAGACCTGCCACTGGATGGTGCTGAGATTACTACACTCTTGGCCTGGCCTATCCAAAAGGCAGGGCATCTGGCTCTCGACACTTATGCACATCAGCAAGCTCTTGCCCTGGACTTAGATTCTGTGGACATGCATAAAGCTGCCATAGACAGGGTGGCTTTGGGCCCTGGTACACGCAAGACTAGCCGAGGAGAAAATCTTGACTGGCTCTTTCAAGTGACTCCTGGCAGATGATGGACGAATAGCGGATTATCTGGCCTTATGCCAGGCCATTGACTATCTGACACCAACCATTAAGGACAAGTTGTTGGATGCCTATCTGCTCCGGAAGATAGAGGACTTGACCTATGCTATTGCCACTTGTCAGATTGGCAGCTGGCTAGGTCGCACGAGGCGCCTTGCGACACGAGGTCTTAGATAGCACCGCCTGGCTTCCCAGGTCCCAGTATCTGTCTTGTCTCTGTCTGCACCGCTCTGGCATGCTGAACTAAACCCGGCCGGGATCAGGCTCAAAGCCCGCCTATCAAGGAGGCACTTGGACCTGATGGCGGGGAGACCAGGATTTTACGGATTACAAAGCCCGTCAGTATTTTGGGAGGCTGCTTAGACCAAAGAAGTTGCCACTTTTTAGACCGAATTTTGGCGGAAGCAGACCGCTGAGTCTCAGGATATAGAAGAGTAAAGATAAGTCTAGAAAGGAGAACACACTGTGATTAATAAGCATCAACGTAAACGTCAGTTTTATTGTGGCTCTTCATTTGACATTATCAGCATGCCAACCCAACGGTTAATTATTTTTAGAGTTTTTAATGGTTCCAGCCTGATTATATTCAATATGTTGAGTTCTCGGATCCGTCGAATATACCCAGTCACGGTGTCTATATCTCCTATGTGGAGCAGACGGCAGTGCCTTTCCCGTTATTATAAGGAAAGTGCAATCCTACAGTTCTTGTGAGCAGGCTTTTCCATGACCTCAGACTCCAATGCTCAAGGCTCAACCGTCACTTTTTATATAGAACTTATATTCCTGACTATATTTGGAGCCTCTATCGTTATGATCTCTTTACTCAGCCGGATTATTTACCTGAAGACAGGTGCCTTTTTGGATCAATTGGAAATGGGACTGACTCAGGTTACCATCAAGTCAGACGCAAGCAATTGAAGGAGCGAGGTCGATCAGCGTTAGATCAGGAGCTTTTGATCTCGTCAATCAACTATTAAAATCAACTGGAGGAACTAGAAGGGCATGACCAAGACTAGTAATCTCAATAATCGCTCAGACAGACGGTCATGCCCTCCTAGAAGCCATTGAGTCTCATGTGTTATGAGGCTTATTTTGTTGGCGGTTGCGTGCGTGATGCCCTCTTAAGCAAGGAAATTCATGATATTGACATTGCAGTCAGTGCGACACCGGATGAAATCCAGAGTTTTTCGGTCACTTTTGATGTGGGTAGAAGCACGGGACCATTGTGATGGTCTACAAGAAAGAAAACTATGATTACCACCTTTCCGAACGGAGGGGACCTATAGTGATCGGCGTCGACCTGACCAGGTGAACTTTGTTCGCAATTTACGCGAGGACACTCTGAGACGGGACTTCACCATTAATGCCTTGGCTTTGGACCGTTTGGGCAGGGTCTATGACTACCACGGCGGCGAGCAGGATCTACAAGCGGGCATTATCCGCGCTGTTGGGACTGCTGGAACGTTTCGATGAAGATGCTCTGCGCATGATGCGGGCCCTGCGCTTTTCTAGCCAATTAGGCTTTGAGATTGAGGCCCAGACCTTTGAGGCTATTGGCCAACTAGCCCCTAACTTATCCTATGTGTCCATTGAGCGCATTCGGATTGAACTCAGTAAGCTCGCGCAGGGTGACTATCTAGGGACAAGCTATAAAGCCTTGACTAAATCTGGTCTTTGCGCTTATTTATTGGGCATGGAGCAAGTAGATGCCTTATCTGTCAAGCGGAGGTCTGTGAGACCCCTAGGCGCTCAAATTGCTGCCGGGCGTAGCGCAGTAACGCTTGGTTTGGTGGGCATTAGTTAGGCCTTGGGCCTGGACTCCTGCTCCAGGCGCAGGTCTTTTTACGTGACTGGGCACAGCAATCCTTTCATTAAGGATGTCAGCGACTTATTGGACCCAGATCAATCCTTTACGAGCAGGCCCACTGGATGCCTGGCAACTTTATCAGATGCCACCCATGTTTTTATATATTTATGAGGACCTATGCTCATCATCGAGCTCGGTTGAGCCAGCCTCATCAACTGATTTCAAGCTAAGGCCCAATTGCTCGCGCAGTCAGTCGGACTTGGCATTAATGGGCAAAGGTCAGTGGAGGCGCTAGGCTTAAGTCGAGGTATCCCGGACTTGGTCGCCTACTTTTGAGCTGGAGCGCCAGGTCGTCCATGGGGATTTGGCACTGACCCGCCGGCCTCTTGGCCCCAAAGCTCAAGCGTTAGAGCTGATTATCTTGAAAGCTAAGGACTAGAATTGCGGTTGTCGATTTAGAGACAACAGGCTCTCCACCTAGATCAGGTGATCAAATTATCCAAATAAGGCTGTCCTGATTGAAGATGGACAAGTCCTAGCCCAACCTGATATGTTACTCAATCCTGGGCAAGAGACATTCCCACTCATATTACAGCCATCACAGGCATTCCACCAGACCGAGGTCCAGTGATGCGCCGACTTCTAGCCAGGTGGCAGGTCTCTGGTATGAGCGACTCAAAGACTGTTTCTTTTGTGGCCCACAATCTAGGTTTTGACTTGACCTTTTGCAGCCAAGTTTGCTGAACAAGGCTTAGACTTTTCAGTACCCAGACCTTGGACACTGTCCAATTGGCTAAATCTTCCTGCCTCAGGACTGGGTTTTAACTTGGGACTTGAGCCAGTTCTTTGGCTTGAGACTTTTCAAGACGCCCATGATGCTACGGGGGACGACTCCGGATGACAGCTTATTTGTTGGATGTTTTGGCTCTACATGCTGACTGGTTAGACTATGGGACTAAACTGGCCTGCAGCCAATTTTGACTAACCCTTACCCTATCCAGCTAGCCAATTTCTCAACCAAGCTAGCGCTTTTATTTGCCAAGTAAGTTAGCCGGAAGGGCAGGGGTGACAGTCAGTCCCAAGCTAGTCATGCTAGCCTAGTGTAGCGAAAGAACGGGCGGTAGCCTGATTGGCGAAACCGGTCAGGACCAAATCACCCTTAGTTGTAGAAGCTCAGGCCCGTCAGGACCATCAAGGCCAAAAGCTCTACTCCATGCTTGGCGCCAAGAAGGGGACAAGGCCCTGCTAGTTTTTAGAAAATGGGGTCAAATCAGCCCATTGCATGAGCCACTGGCAAGAAGTCCAGCAGTCAGGAGGCGGGCATTTTACCGACCATCCTATCAGTTTGTCGATATGGCCTCGGTCTCACCAATTCTGCCATGAATTTGTTACAGTGGGGCCAACCAGCAGGACACCGTTTTAGGGCACGCTTGACAGTCTGGTTGACTAACAGCCAGTTCGGCTGTTTGGATGAATGAACTCTGAATTGATATTAGTCAGATCATGCGGCGCTATGATTTTGTGTAGCTAGGAACAGGTAAGAAGGTGGGCTATCACCGTTACACTGGAGGGGCTTAAAGCCAAAGACTTAGTTTTTAATGAGCCAAAAAGACTGGCTGTCCTTAAGCAGAGTCAGCTGACAGCCCAGCAGCCTTTCTGGGTCAAACTCGGGTTTCTAGTCCCAGACCTGAGGCGGCCTACCAAGGCCTAGTGGACCAAGAAAGCACTACTCTGCTGCCCTGCCCGACTCTTTGTAGAGCTGAAGGCCTTACTGATCAAGGCCAGGAGGAGGCTAGATTAGAGTCCTGCCTGGCCACTAGCTATGAGGACCTCTTTGGAAGGTATGCGGGCAGAGTTTGAAGCCAGTGATTTTAGGTAATGCTAGTAATGACTGGTGGACAGCCTGCCTAGTCAAGAGGCATTTCGCTATTTGACCGTCATGGCTCAGAAGTGGCGACTTTGAGCCGCGGCCTACTGGGACTGGTTAAAAACCGCCAAACTAGGAGCAAACAAAAAACGGACCTACCGCCATCTGGCAACGACCTGTCGACTACTAGCCAAGCAGTCAGAGGGGAGCTATGTCCGACTTCAAGGTCAGGTCAGCAATGGCCAAATCTACCAATTGCCCCCTTAGCTGGGTGCCTTTAATTATGAGAAAGCAAAGCACTTGCCTCAGCTAAGCCAGTACCACCAGATCGCCTTCTTGTCGGACGACGCAGTATGACCCAGCCTTTTAGGCTATGGCCTGGCACGTTTCTGGCAAGTGGGGCCACTACTTAAGCCTACCTGAGCAAAGTCAAGCCAACAGTCTGACCCTCCCAGGTGCCATTGGCTATGCCCAGTCAGGTCAGGGCTATGGAAGAAGCCGAGCAATTGCTTGGCCTTTATCAAGATTATCTGGCCGAGAGAGGCTAGCACGTCCTCATTCTTGCTAATAACAGGCCCAAGCTCAGACATACTCATCTTCTATGGGAAGAGTTCCTCTTTGGAAGGGCTACCTGATTTATAGTCAGGACAAAATGGCGCCCTATAAGAAAGTCCCAAAGCGCAGCACTGAAGCCGATGACAAGGCGCCATTGTCATTGTGCTTGAACGCCTCTTCTAGAGGAGTCCTTCAGTCTGTCAGTCGATCAGCTCTTAGTAGTCTTAGACCGTCTACCATTTTGATTCCTTGACCAATAGAGCGGACCCTAGGCCAGAAGTCAGGTGCTTGGCTTATCAGACAACCAGGCCTCTGATCAACTGACCCTACCGCAAATGATTTTCGTCTTAAAAATTGTTGGCTCAAGTCGCTAGCTCTAGTTGCTGCGGACACTATCTCCCTAGATGAACGCGTTTGGACTCGTTATTATAGCTAGGGTTGAGGAATATGGCGCCCGCCATTGACCTAGTTCCCATCTTACCCAGGTCACTAATCCAGTCAGTCAGCTAGCGCGAAAAATTCATGCAATTTTTGGAGAAATTATGGTATGATAGTACAGATGAGTGGCGACAGGAGGATCAGTATGTTAAACCGTAAAGTGGTCTCGGGACTGACGCTCTTTTTCCCTCATCATCTCTTCTCATCTTTGCTTGGGTCTTCTATTCGACCAAGCTAAATCGCACCAAAGCTCAGCAAGAAGCTGTGCGATTGATTGAGACAGACTACACTGTCAAGACGTCAAAAATTCTACTGGACGACCATTTCTAGGCTTTACTTTTGCCTTTCGGATTTTTGTGGATGACAGTGGCCAAGAACGTTATGCGATTGTGGAAACGTGAGGGTGGGACCGTTAATACTACACGCCAAATCAGATTATCTCAGAAGAAGATGCCAAGGCCATTGCCTTGGCAGACAATAAGAATTATAAGATTATGCAGGCGCGTTTGGGCATGATCAAAAGACACGCCTGCATGCGAAAATCACCATCAAGAATGATAATAATACCTTGACCCTTACTACCTCAATGCGCGAGGATGGGTCCTGGTTACATCGAAAATATTTAAGACAAGACTATGAGGCAGGCAGAATGCAGACAATTACCATGCGTCAAAGCGGCAGATTATATCGATCAAAACGGTCATCATCAAGGCAGGTGACTAACAAACAGAGCAGTGAGATTGCCTTCACAATTGCGTGATGGCTCCGCTTATTTCCAAGCCATTGTGGTCAAGGCCGATGTCAGCGAAGAAACCTTCGCGTTGGCTAAGGGGCTTAACCAGAAACCAGTGTGAAGGTAGTCAGTAAGATTCAAGCAGACACTCGTTCAGCTTTAGGCTATGAGCTCTTGGTTCAAACGACATTGAAGTGATTGGTGAGAGTCATGACTACCAATCACACCAAAAAGAACACAGGACTGACTTCTTGATGGACCACCGCCACCTGCTGGCTTCGTTCATCTAAGCAACATGCCATTATGCAAATCCGTAACTTGAAAATTATCGGGCAACCTATGAGTTCATGAACCAAGAAGCTTGATTAAGGTAGACCCACCAATTTTGACGAGTTTCTGCGCAGAAGGACCACTGAGCTCTTCCATACCGTGACTTTTGATGAAGATGCCTTTCCTTCCCCAGTCTGGTCAGCTCATCTAGAAAGCGGCCGCTATGGCTTTTCGAGTAAAGGTCTTCTCCTTCGGGCCAACCTTCCGGGCTGAAAAATCTAAGACCCGTCGTCACTTAATTGAATTTTGGATGATGGAAGTTGAATTGGCCTTCGTTGAACACGAAAAACCTGCAATTCAGGAACGTTATGTGGCTCACCGTTGCAATGTAGATTGATCACTGTGGTCTGGCACTTAAGACCTGAACTGTGATGTGGCAGTCTTGGAACAATACATAATTGCCTTATCCACGTGTTAGCTATACAGATACCCATCAAGCTCTTGAACGACAATGGCTTTGATGATATCCAATGGGGCGATGACTTTGGGTTCACCACATGAAACCTTCATTGCCCGACCAATATGACCCGTCCAATCTTCATCGTCAACTATCCTAAGGCCATCAAGCCATTCTACATGCGCATTAATGAAGACCACGTGCGTTCTATGTGCGGATATGATTGCACCAGAAGGTTATGGTGAAGTCATTGGGGGAGTCTGAACGGATTGTGGACTTTGAGACCTTAGATGAAAATATTAAAACTTACAACTTAGATCCGTCTGCTTATGCTTGGTACCTTGACCTCCAGGTATGAGCCATGGCTGTGCCACACCTGGTTTTGGTCTTGGCATGGAGCGGGCAGTGAAGCTGCTATCGAGGATTGAACATATCCGTGAAACCTCACCATTCCCACGTTTGCTCAACCATACCCATAATAAAATTCCCAATATATCATATATGATATAATGGGTACTAACAAAAAACCACCTATGTGTAACTTC
>BNJU01003496.1_pt1 | contig 71056 bp, 82 predicted proteins | sample 8539281 | NCBI WGS metagenome assembly BNJU01 (sample SAMD00202456, study PRJDB9452) | human saliva metagenome | isolation source: human saliva | place: Japan | reverse complement strand
AATTATTATAACAGGATATGTATCAATACGATTCTTTATTTATTATTCACAGAAAAAATATTTTTTTAAAAACAAACCAAAAATAATTCCAACCGACACCAACAGTATTGTCAACCACTCATTCATCTTAAACGTATCATTGGTTTTAACTATTATTGAGATTGTTTTATTGTATTTGTAATCGTAAATATCCATACTTCATTTGTTTTATCCGGGTCAGATATGAGGTTGTATAACTTGCGATTTCATCTATCATTTGAATGTTGTATTGATCAGAAGCTTGTAAATTTAACCAAGTATATGACCAGTTATTCAGGGAGTTGAGAATCTGTTCTCCTATGTAATCATTTCCTTTACGCAAAATTACACGAATGTTTCGTTGGTCGTTTTCCAAGTTGATTATTATGATCGATCCATTCTGCGTTAACGGTAATTGCCGTTGCGGTTGCGGTATAGATCTGACACTTTGGAGAAGCATCAATTTGGTGATGATTGGTAGTACTACCATCAGATTCCGTTTTTGGAATCTGAACTAGAAAGGCTGTCATACTTGCACGATAATCGTGTGAAAGATTAGGTTCTCCCGTCTTACTGACAAGATAAATCGCATCCTCTAAATTTGAAAATGTCATAATTCCATTCTGATTTGAAATCATAGTCTGAGATGGTATCTGAGTTTTCGCAACTGATTCAATTCTTTCGATATCCGCTTGTCTTAGTTCATAAACATCAATACCAAGATTTTGATATTCCGACATCAGTTGCCAACTTCCATCTGCTTTCTTCTCGGCAATCTTATATAGAGAAACTGCCATCCCTGTTAATTTTGTTCCATCACTTGTTCCGGTATATACTGTGATACTTCCATCGTTGATAGCGTGCGCCGGTAATGATGTACATACTATCAGGAAGATACTGAAAAACACATGATACAATACATGCCAAAAACATCTATGATTGTCCATTGTGCGTCTTAGCACATCATCACCACCTTCCTTACTATTTTTTCTTTTTCCGTTTCTTAAAAAACTTTATAAAAACCCCAACGAGTATTATCAAAATGACGATTGATATAACGAGTGGCCAGAACTATTTCTGTTTGCCACCACAACAGTTTCACAGTTGAATCATGTTGTTGGCTAAAGTCATAATCTATACGATGACCACGAACCAACAACCGATGATCGTTAACACCAAATGGTGTACAGGTTAAAAGTGTGACAAAATCACTATCTTTTATTATTCGTAACTCTTCTACTTCATCAGGTAATACCGTTTTTATTTGATCTATTTGATATGCAAAATCTTTATTCAAAACATGTACGAAGAAAACATCGCCTTCTTTTACATCCTCTAGGTCTGTAAAGATACGTCTTGAAGCCATACCATTATGTCCAACAATAACTGCGTGTGTACCTTCTCCACCAACGGGTAACGAAGAATTTTCTAAGACACCAACACCCTTATCTAAAACAGTATTTGATGTGCCATAGTACATTGGTACATAAATTTTAGCAGAGGGCACTTCAACATATCCTAGCATCACTGCAGGTTGTAATAACTCAAAATCTTGATAATCCTGCTGCTGAACATAATTAATTCCATCACCAGAAAATGGATCAGCTGGATAGCTTAAAGGAAGCAATTTATTGTATTCCTTCGCAATTGAAATCAATCTTTCGATTGTCGATTCCTCTGTTTTTGCCATCTCCGTATTGTAGTCTGCAATATCTTTTACAGCAAATTGCTGATTAACATAGTTTGCGATACGTGGATAGGCCATTGTACATATACCAACAAGTATTATGAGAAGTCCAAGTAGACGTTGCTTATTGTTTTTCTTCATGAACTTCTCCTTTCGTTATTTTCAAACCGTTGTATTATTTCTGTTCTCCCTTATTGCCTTTGCCCATAATGTATAAACCACCAACCACAAGCAATGCACCTGCAAGCATGATTAAGATTGCGGAGAAAGCACCTGCTTCAGGAATATTTAATCCCTTAGTATTTGCTACCTTTAGCACTAGTCCATATGTATTTGTTGTGGAAACTGTACTACCTTCTTCAATATCAGAACCTGTAGGTGCACTTTGCATCGCAATAGTTGCCTTACCTGTTGGTTGATTACCCGCAGTTTTTTTCGGCCGTAACGATTACCTTTACTACACCAATATCACTATAACTTGCACTCTTTAGTACTGTTTCCTTCATGTAATATGTGCCTTCATCTAAACCAGCTAATTCATTTGACATATTACCTGTGCCGACTGTAAGTTTTGCATCAACACCATTAATTTTAAGTACATCTGTACAGTTTTCATCTGTATAAAGTGTAAACTCAACACCAGTCATATCTGCTGTGCTGTTATATCTATCAATCTTATGAATCTTAAATTTATATGTAAATGTCTTGGTGGAATCCGATAATGTTGCTGTATCATTTGGTGTATTTGGATTCTGTGTAAATGTTAAAGTTGCTGTGTTTGTATCCCCTGTCGTATCGTTTGCAACAGCATCAGAATTAAGCTTTGCAGAGTACGATACTTTTACATTTTGTCCTTGATTTTCGATAATCCAGTCATTGTTGAATTTTATAGAAAGTTTACGCATATTTTTCATCAAAAGCTACTGTGTATTTAGAAGCAGCAACAGCCACACCACCTACAGTTACAGTTACACCACTTGCAGGTTGTCCTGTTGTGAATTGATAATCTAATCCAGCAGAGAATATATCATCAATTTGGAATAATAATGCATTCGCAATAATCTTGTCTGCATTATATTCATACATCGGAATTGCAGATTCAACATTGTAGTTTACTGTACCACCAATAGCTACATCATTTGTTTTCACAGGAACATTGTTATCATTAATTGTTTTTCTTAGTGATGTACTACTATCTTTTAAAGTAATTGTCTTTTGCTGTATCACCCATGTTAACAAGCATTGGACGAGATGCAATTCTTGTATGTTGATATCCATCGTTATCTGTCCATGTTTGACCATTACTTGTTGTCTCGACAACTACCACATACCCTTTGAGAGTTCCGCTTGGTTATTCATAAAAGTAATACCTGTAAGGTTCTTCGCAGCCGCATAGCGTTCTAATTGTACGGCTAATTTCGCAGCTTCTGTACTATTAGTCACATCTGTTTGAGTACCTGTGATAATTGTTGCGGCAGAATTTAAGATTTCATTTCCATTGAACTTATAGGAACCATAAGTTGCATTGTTATTAAAGAAATCTGCAAAATCAGTCGTAATTGAACGATCATCAATCACCTTATAAGCAGTAAATGTTCCATTTGCTGCAGTGGCTAATGTTCCCGTATTGTCATAAAGTTAAAGTTGCTGTTGATGCATGTACACGCAATGGTATAAGTGCTACGCAAAGCATCATGACGCTGAAAATTGTTAAAATTGTTGTGATTTTTCTTTTTACGTTTGAGTAAGTGGTTGACATAATTTTATTTCTCCTTTTTTATTTTTAATTGTTATGTTGAGTGGTTCATTTATGATTGTGACTTCTAATCGCAATCACACCACCTCCAATCAGCAGTAGTAATCCTACCATACGTAGGATTAATATATCTTTTGTGCCGCTTTCTGGCATATTAAGTCGCCATTGATGCGCTAATGTTAGACTATGTGAATCAGAGGTAACAATCTCCCATTCAGGTGGAGAATGCCATGTAATATTTCCTTGTGCATCAACTGTGAATGATGCTACACCTCCTGGCTTTAGATAATGATCTGCCGCTTTTACTACTTTCAGATAATACGTTTTATTGGCTGCTAATCCATATATCTTAAGGGATCCATCTGCATCCGAGGTGAACTCCGTCTTTTGTGTTGATGTTGTTTGGTTCTTATTTGAGTCGTATGCCCTTACAACCTGTTGGCAATCAGGATCGCTATACAACTGGAACGTTACACCTTTAACTTTTGTCGTTCGCTTACCGCTATCAACATTTAGAATTTGTAATGCATATTGGTCATTGTATAAGACTATCTGCGGCCCAACAATTTGTATTTCACCTTTTACCCAAGTAAAGTTACCATCTTCGGTTACTTTAAATTCTAGAATAGAATCATTTGGCAAGATGTAGCCATCTTTTGTTTTGGTCTCATATAGTTTATAGTTTCCCGATCGTAAATACTTGAGATTCACTTTCCCATCACTTTCCGAAATGATAGTACCCAGTTTTACACCATCTTTTTGAAGTTCAAATTCGACTCCATTTAATGGTGAATTGTCTGCCCTATTTTTCTTGTATAGCACGACATCCAATGTAATAGGGGTGTTTTCAACTTTGATTGTTCCATTCTTACCATTTACCCCTGCTAGTCCTCGAATTGTAAAATCTGAATCAACTTGGAACGTATACCAAATCGTATTTTGTTTATAATCCTTAGGTGCTTTTATTTCTTCAATTATGTATGTTCCAATTGGTAGGTTATCAAATGTTAACTCTCCATTCGAATTTGTTTGTAACGTCTTTTCATATCCACCACCAAATCGCTTAATTTTAAATTCTGCATCTTTTAGTTTGATTTGATTATCTTTCGAGTCAACCTTAAGGATAGTGATTTTTGTTCCCCCATTTTTCGTGTTGGTAATTGTCCGGCTATAACCTTCTTTAAAACTAACAACACCATTTGCGGCTACCGATAACTCTGAAACTGCATCAGTAGGCAAATCATATTTTGATGTGTTCGATACTGCTGTTTCAACGATGCGGAAGTCACCAGCAGGAAGTCCACCGAAGGAAAAGTAACCCTTGTCAACGGATTGCGTTTGAATGATATTAACCCATGCATTTCCATTCCATTTCTGTAACATAAACCTAGCACCTGAAACTGGTTCTCCAGTTGAGCCGAGTTTTGTAAATTCCATCGCATTTTTATAAACTGGGTCATTTACAAGTTTAATACCAGAATCCGTCTTTAATATACGCATATTTACATCCGGATTAAGTGTAATAACATTCCCTGATGTATCCCAAATATCACCAATATCATTCTTTGGCAGTTCTGATGAGGAATCATTATCCTGCGGTAGCGGGTATGGCGATGGGGTATAAATATTAAATAAGATACCACCAGGTTCAAGCCCTAAACCACCATTACGATGAATGTATCTATTTTTAACAATTCTATTTGGAACTACCGTGTATATCTTCCAGAATTTCCGAGTCTGATTACGAGGTTCAAAGATAAATGTTGACGGTGTAGAACCTAATAACACTTTATCTCCATTTGCATCTCTCGTTAGATATTGTCCTGAATATACATTCTTCAACTCTACCGCAAGTAGTCCACTTCCTGTCGAATAACACTCAGTAACTTCCCAAAGTTGCTTTTTTAATTCCTCTGTATCCTGTGTAGGACCACCTACTTGGACAACATTTGTAACAGAATTATTTGCATTACCAACTGCCTTCGTATTACTTCCTGTATTTCCATCTACAAGCTGTATATAAGAGCCTTTTTTAATAGCTGTTGTTGAAGAAGGTAAAAGATTGAAATTGATTTGTGGCTTTGGCCCTTTCGATATGACAACACGAATTGTTGAACCCTTTGGGGCTGTACCACTCGATGGGCTCTGGGAGATGATAGTTCCCTGAGGTTGTGAGGAGTATTCTTCCGTAGCGTCGATCATGAAGTTTCCATTTACTACATTCTTTGCATTTGCCAAAGTATTTCCTATTAGATTTGGGACCGCAAGATACTCTGCACTGTCTATACGAAGCGATACCCACCACTTGGCAACATATACGAAGATCCCGTTGTGATTTGTTTCAAATAATAAATACCAGGATTCAAATTATTCAGTAACATCTTTCCATTGGAATCAGTCGTTCTGGTTGCGATAACTGTAGTACGATCAGCATCTGCATATATTTCGAGATTTTGCATTCGCAATTGGTGTTGCTGGGTTATTGGAAGATACCAACTGTAATTCCAATTTACTATGGTCAATGACCGTAATTGCACGTTCAGTTCCAACTACAACAGATTGGTTAGAAGCAGGTGCTTCCTTAATCGTTGTATCTTCTTCACTTATATCTTCCTCAATATCCTCAACAGCCGGCTCAATTGTGTACTGCATATGCATTGTGCTAATTGATTGATAGCCACTTTCAGTCATTTTTTCTAAAGATACTGATATATCTGCAGTTTTTTCTTCCTCATTATTTTGTGGTGGGATGATGACAGGAATGTTTATATTTGCTTGCCACTTTTTCCAATCAATTCTAGTTGAATCTTCTATCTCTACAATTGTAAATACAAAGCTTGTAATTCGGTTCAATGTCACTACCGACATTCTCGATATTGCCTTCTAACTTTATATTTTCATCTTCAATCAAGAATTTCTTATCTTCGATTCTTGTATCATCTTCGATGATATAGGAAAAAATTTCTGGCAAATCAAATGTAAAATAGTCACCAACTTTCCAATTGACACTTTCATTTGATGAAACCTTTTTGAAATCAATACCTAAATAGTACACATTATCAATATATACTAGGCTATTTTCAGGATAACTTTCCTCAATCTCCCCGTCCTCTTTCAGATAAAGTCTCGTAAACTCTATTTGATCAGCAATATCGACCGCATCGTTGGCATGCACGCTAAAAAATACTGAAAATACTGGCAGTAAAAACGACACTACTAATATCCACAATATCATTTTTTTAAGTGATTTCTTTTTCCCCTAAAAAAAGAGACTATGCATTTTTCAACAAAGTTTCTCCTACATCTACCGAAAAATCGGGTATTTTCACAAATCATTCTAAAATTGGCCATCTATGATAAATATAACTTGCATGCATGTCAACGAAATAGTTAGTTTCTAAGTATGCCATGCTGTTATCTAACTTTAAATGTATTATATCTTTGTTATATCAGGGAATGTCTATTTTAGCAGAAATTTAACCATTTCACTTTATTCCCTTTATTTATGGCTCTTTTCAACAATTTAGTTGATAAATGGTTTGGTGTGCACATATGTACACGGTAATAAATGTTTCATGACATAGAATAGCCTAAACGGAGGTTACTCTATGAGAATTAATCAGGAATTTCTAAATCATTTGGCTCCTATTGAACTGTCTTTTATGCAAGCAAGTATTACGAAACTATGCCGTGATAAGATAACAGATGACACAACCAATTATGATAATGTGTGCAATAAGGTCGAGAGTTGTCCTTATTGTGGTTCATGTCATTATGTAAAGAATGGTTTTAATCCCCATCATAAACAAAAATACAGGTGCCAAGACTGTAGAAAGATATTTACCACTCTACACAAACGATGTCTACCCATTCCAAAATATCTTTTAATACATGGTCTGCTTTTATTGCGTGCGAGTTGAATGGTCTTTCATTAGAACAAGACAGTGTAGCTACAGGGTTATCTGTTACCACGTGCTTCCATATGCGTCATAAGCTTTTTAAAGCAATCTCTAAAGTGAATGATAACGTCATATTACACGGTCTGATTGAATTAGATGCAGTGTATACAAAAATCAATCTGAAAGGTACAAAACCTCAAAACATGCCTAGATCAAGCAAACATAGAGGAAGAAAGAATGCAAGCATCTATAGCCGTCACCTAAGAGGAGTAAGTAATCATAAAGCATACCTCGTTACAGCAACTGACGAAAATGACAACATCCTATTTAAGTTAGCAGTCCTTGGGCAAGAAAGTTACGATAAATACGAACAGTTTAAGAAGCACTTTGTAAAACATTCAACCATCATTTCAGATGACAAACCATGTATACAGACATTTGCATATAACAATGGGATGAAAACAGATGTAATACCATCACCTGCGAATCAAAAAAGATATACGACCAGTAGTGGAAACAGCGTATCTTCAGTAAATGAATTATATACAGAAGCCAAAGAGATGATAAGACACAATAAAGGAATCAGCACCCGACATCTGCAAGCCTATTTAGACTGGTTAGTATTCAGAAAAAGACTTAGATATACGTTAGATATAAGAAAGCGGAAGGATGAGACCTATATGGATATGATGAGAGAAAGATACCATTTATAAATACAGAGTTGTAAAACTACCACAACCAATCGACCTATATAAAGCTTATGGTGCATACCACTTTGGGATTTATAAGAATATCAACTAAATCATTGAAAAAGAGCCTTGTTATCGACTATTTTTCGAGTTTTTAATTGAAAATATCAAATCACTCAAAAATCAGGTTATTTATGTATAGTTCGTAAACGCTAAACCAGTTGTAACATATAGATAAAAAAATAAAAATCGTATTTGAGATAGTGTTGTAAAGTATCTCAAATACGATTTTCTATAAATATTATCTGGTAGTTCTTTTGACCAAGGTAGTAATCTATCTGGCACCTCTACCGTTAGGTCATGTATCGTTTTAGGAAGTTCTTCTAACAGATACCAGAATATATCCGTATATCTTGATATCATTTGCTTTACATGTTTCTACGATACTATAGAGTACTACACTGGCCTGTGCTCCTTTTATCGTATCGTTCTTTCTGCCGCATTGTTATCTAGAGGTATTCTTGCGTCCTTTAGAAATTCTCTGAGATAGGTTTCTTGATTCAGAGCATAGGTACAGCCTTTTCCCGTTTCTGATTCTCTTGATGTATTCTCCCGACATCTTTTTACCCATGTGAAAAATTTATCCACTAGGAGTGCTACTTTCTCCTTCCTCTGTCTTAACTTTTCTTGTTCGCTCAATCCCTTCAATTTATTATCTTCGTGATAGATTCTATTGATCCTATCTATCACTTCCTGGGCAAGTGTCTGACTAGTCTTCACCGCTTTGATGAGCGTCGTGAACTTTCTTTTGAGATGTGTCCAGTACCCAGCTACGGTAAAGCTTTCGGGATCTTCCTTAGCTAACTGGTGATAAGCACTGTAGCCATCACATACAAGTGTCCCTCTAAATCCCTCTAGGAATCTTTGCGGATATTCATGGGACCTCGTACGTCGATAATCATACAGGACGATCCGCTTTTCTTCCTCATGTGCCCCTGTACGATATACCCACATATAGGACTTACTGCCATCTTTGCTTACCTCGAATGGTGTTTCATCCGCATGCAGTATATCCTGTTTGATCATTTCTTCTTTTAACCTATCGTAGAAATGTATCAAATAGTTGTCGGATGCTTGGATCATCCAATTGGCCATAGTGGATCGCGAAATGTTGATCTGGTTTTCTTGGTATCTCTTTTCTTGTCTATATAACGGTACGGCATTGACATATTTGCCCCATATGATAGATGACACCAGTGATGGGGTAGCGATACTGTTTGGCCATAGCTCTACAGGCTTCTGTGCTCGTATGATTGTCTGGTTATCCTTTGCGGCATATACGCCAATTTTATGAGTGACCGCTTCGAAAGATGCTGGTATATGTTCCAGTTTCGTTATGATCTGATATGGCAGTCTCTTCCATCCGCTCTTGTCAAATCTTTCATTCAATTCTTCTTCGGATAGTTCGATATATTCTTCACGGTGGTTCGTGATCTTCCGGATGTCTGATGCCCGCTTTCCTTTTGCCTTCTTCCTTGTTCCAACTGTTCAAAGATTCTAGAGCTCTGTTTCTCTGTACTTCTGCCAAAGCTTCTTTGATTCATGATCTTGATCTGTTCACTAAGAAGTTTGATAGTAGCTTCTAGACTTTCTACACTGCTTTGCATACTCATAAAGAGTTTTATGATGATGTCCTTTGGCAGGCTTTCTACTTCTTCCTCACATATTTTTTTCATTTCCATAGCTTATGTATAAACCATTATGAGAGTGTCTCGTCAAATGTGGATAACTTTGATTTTTCACACAAATATTTTACTGGTACTAGTACATATCTATGGCGTAATAAATATCTGTTTCTGCTCAAGATGGTAATTCATTACCCTTACGGATTAGTACTGTCTTTTGATAATTTGTTTGATTGAGGAAACGTAACACTTGGTCTACTTCTTCCTCTGTACAACCTACAAGAACCTTTACATCTAATGCCTTGATTAGAATGTCTGCCGCAACAACCAATGCACTAGTCTCATATCGATTCAGGGTCAACACTAGTAATGATGGCGAACGAGCACATGACAAACTGATAAAAGAACTAGACTTAAAAGAAGAGTTCTATAAAACCAATACACATGACAAAGAATATCTAGAGAACATGACATTGATAAACAATATGTGTTCATGGCTAAAAAGGTATATCTATCGATTTATTGGGATGAGAATGACGAATCTACAGTCCTATTTGAATTGGTTTGTATATCTGTTCAGAGTAAAAGGTGCAGTAGAACAGTGGCCAAAGATGGATAGAATTTTACGACATTTGATATTATTCAACGGAACATATAAGAGAAACACTTGATTTCATCACATTTCCATAGGCCATTTTTGTTTACTGTTAGAAACGAAATTAATTTTGAATTCGATTTCTAATGGAGAAAATGCAAATCGCAAAGAATAAAGAAATTCCTAAACTAAACGCATCACGTGAAATATGACTGTAGTCCGCTGTGTTTGGTGTGCATCCTGATGTATTTGGAATATTTCTTGGTGTATTTGATGTATTCTCCATTGAATTCGGTATGTTTCCCAGTATATTTGGTGTGCGTTCTAGTGTATTTGGTGAAGTAGGTGTTGTTGGGTTAGGAACTCTAGTATATACATGGGTTCGATCAACAGGATTCTCCATGCGACTATCATCGCGTGTACCTACAACAAGATTTACAAAGAGATGTTGTACAGAATCCATGCGATATAAATCATGGATAAGAGGTGAAAGCGAGTAAGTAACCCGATATTCACCAACTGCTAAGGAATCATCTGTAGCTGTTGTATATAAGACATCTTGGAAGGTATTATCAAAAATAGACAGGGGTTTCCATCATGGTCGAGTACACGAAGATTACCATTTTCGTCATACGAAATATTATAAGAAAGCCCACTAGGGTTCCAAGACAAAAACACTTGGAATATTATTTGCGTCTTTCTCAATGACAATATCACCAACTTGCGTAGCGTTAGCGCGAGAGAATAGTTGAGTTACATCTTGTGATTTGAGTTGATTTAATAAGCGTTGTGTTACTTTATCTACATCTAAAGTAGGGACGGCTGCCGCTTCGTCTGTATGGTTATATGTATAGGATGAAATTGTGGCTGGTGCTGGTTGAAGACCTTCATCCATTGTCTTGAGGGTTGTGCCATCATCACTAACATATGCAGTATGGGCTAACTTGTAATAATAGTAAGTACGTGTGATATGTATGGCAGGGCGTACAAGATTACCATCACCCTCTTTTCCTTCTGGGATTAAATTGTGGAAAACTTTCTTGTGGTCTAGGATATCGTTACCCAATACTGCAGGTGCTGTGTAGAGTCCATTCATTTCTGTTTCATTTCCATTACTATCCACAAAGGTAGTGATTTGGCGGTCCACATCAGCGATACCTACATGTAATTGGTAGATGTAATAGAAACCATGTGCCGTATCATATGTCAATGTCTTCTCTAGTGAATATTGGCCAAGTGGTTGACTTGGATCAATGACAGCTTGATTATCACGACCAACTGCGCCTGCAGGAATTAGTCCATTAGCAAGGTCGGTGTCAAAATGATTTTGGAAAGTCGTTAAATCATTATCGGTATCAAACTCAAAAACTGGTAGTAAGATGCGATGGTCTGTGACGTTAGATAGTTCTGGATGCGCATTGATATAGTTTGTTACTGCATCTTCATCCGTTGTATATTTCAAAGTAAGATCTGAGAATAAAGAACTATCATATTCATGAGAATCTAACACTGTAAAATCAGATACTTTCTGAAAAAGTGCGGTGGTTGGATTTTCCACAAAGGATTCATATGGCTTGATTTGGTTTGGGCTTGTAAGTGATGAACTATCTCCCTGTACAGTTGTATAGTCATCCACTTGTGGTGTATAGGTATATGTTTTGGTGGCCATCTTCCAATAGTCGCTAAACGCATCTTCTGGTAAACCACTAGGAGTATCACTTGTATATGCCGTAATTGTTTCTGCTTGTACAGATAATGGATGACTAAAAGATATACCAACAAATACAGTACATAACAATCCATAGAATATTGATTTACGCAAAAGTTTACATGCATTCATCAGATAACTATAGCCACCTTTCCAAGGTCTTATTATATATTCATAACTTGATATTAACAAGTTAATCTAAAAATTTAGCCTAAAAATTCTGAATCGAAGTTGACAGTTAATCTAAAATTTAGCCTAAAAATCTACAAATTCTCAAATCAGGATACCTTTGAATATTTATCTTCTACTGACAAATAAACATCCTATTTGCCCTTACTGTGGTGCTGATACATCTAGTAAAGGGCTTCTAACATGCACGTTCAAAACACAAGACATCGCTGGTCTAAAAACGATTGTCAATTGGAAACGTAGACGGTATAAGTGTCGTGACTGTCATCGCACTTTTAGTGAGGACAATATCTTTACCCCTGATGGTATACACTCCACCTTCTCTATGGTCGATCAAATCATGAAAGACCGGCACTTTAAAATCTCATGGGTTGGGGATAGGCTATAAACTTTTGTGGGCACGAAAAATCATCGTGCTCATTTTTTGTGGGGAGACCAAAATATAATAAAACCTCCATGCTATTATCTTCTTGTCTGGAGAATCAAATAGAAATGGAGGTAGCCCAATATGGCTATTCATGATTTTATCACGTCAACCTTAAATCTAACATCAGATTCAATTCAAGAAATCGATGCGAAGCGTAAGGAAGACCATCTTTTTGTTTATATAACGCTGGTAAACCAACATCCCACCTGTCCTTACTGTGGTGGCCCTTCAATCTCTAAGGGTTATATTCATAGAACTTACAATCACCTTCCTTTAGGCGATACACCTTCATCTATCCATTGGAAGCGTAGACGCTATACCTGTAAGGATTGTTTTAAAACATTTTCCGAGGATAATCCTTTTGGACCTGAACATTTTCATCAAACCTATGCTGTACTATATAAGATTGCTGCTGACTTTCAAAACTGCATCTATCCTATAAAGATATTGCCGAACGGTATAATACCTCGGTTACTACCGTCCAACTATATGCCGACAGTTTCATTCAAGTCCCAAGGTTAACTCTACCGACCAATCTAGGAATTGATGAGCTTCATTCTAATATGGCCAAATATGGTGGTTCATATCTATGTTCTTTTGTAGATAATGATGCTCGCGTTCTTAATGAATTATTACCCGATCGTTCAAAACGAACATTATCAGCACATCTCGAGAAGATACCTCTAGAAGAAAGGAAACGCGTCTTATATGTAACCATAGATATGTGGGAACCTTATAAACAAGTCTCTCTCAAATACTTTCCAAACTGTAAGATATCCGTCGATCCTTTCCATGTAGTCAAACATCTTTCTGATGGTTTTACTAGATTACGTGTATCTTTAATGAACCAGGTTCCTAAAGAAAGTCCTGCTTACTATCTGCTCAAGCACTTTCACCGCCTCTTGGAAAGTGATTGTTTCCTGGATAACGAACCTAAATATAATCATTTCTTTCGTCAGAAGATGAACTATCGGGATCTATATGATGCACTTCTCAATCTTAACCCTTTGCTCAAACAGGCCTATGAGTTAAAGGAAGATTATAGATATTTTAATAGAAATTCTACTTATCCAGAATGTATTGAAGAACTCACTGATTCAATTAGGTATTTTAAAGAATCTAGACCGGAATGTTATACCGAGTTTATTAATTTATTGGAAAATTGGTTTGAAGAAATATGCAATTCATTTCAAAGACCAACAGAAGATAGAAAACAGTCTAATGCATTCGCTGAGAGCCTTAATCAAAAGATGCGAGAATTTATTATGATATCAAATGGTCTCAGTAATTTTGAAAGATTCAGAGCACGTGCTATTTACGCACTGAACTACAGGATTGGCTTCTCATTGACATCAAATATTCAAGCATACAATCGTAAACAGAAAAAAATAATAAATACATTGTTACTCTCCAGACAAAAAGACAATCCCGTAGAGAATAACTCTCTGGAATTGTCTTTTATAAAATCTATCCCCATGGGATTTTATTGCGTGTTTTTGAAAACCCCCATGCTATTTTAAATTACTGAAAGACCTAGGTGATATCTCTATTAACCTAAAGACAATTGCACTAAGGGCACATGTATCTATTCCTACGGTAGAACTCTATGCCGATAGTTACTTGAGAATTCCAAGGCAGTTCTTACCTGAGTATCTAGGAATTGATGAACTATATTCTGACATGGCGTTAAAAAATAGTTCTTACTTATGTGTCATGGTCGATAATAAAGCTCGTGTTCTAAACGAGGTCATACAGTCTCGTTCAAAAAAAGAACTCAGTACTTACTTTGAAAACATCCCATTAAGTGAGAGACAAAGAGTGAAGATTGTGACCATGGATATGTGGCAGCCATACAAAGATGTTGTAAAGAAATATCTGCCCAATGCCATTGTCGCTGTAGATCCTTTCCATGTCATCGAGCATCTTACAGCCGGATTCTCACGTCTACGTATCAATATCATGAATCGTTACGAAAAAGGAAGTAGGGCTTATTATCTTCTTAAAACATGGCATAAATTACTGGAAACTGACTACGACTTAGATAACGATCCGAAATATAACAGTTTCTTTAGACAGAAATTAAATTATCGAAATCTGTATGATCAGTTATTGGAGATTGATCCAGTCTTAACGTTTGCCTATCACTTAAAAGAATTATTTCGCAACTTCAATAGAACTGCTATTTATCCATCTTGTATAAATGAAATCACCTCTATACTAGATGCTTTTATTTCAGCCGACATACCTGCATATGAAGACTTTTTGACATCTATCACAAACTGGAAAGAAGAGTATCTCAGCTCGTTTAGAAGACCGTATGATGATAGAAAACAATCGAATGCACTATCAGAATATATGAATAGTAGATTACGTGTACTGATCAATGTTTCTAACGGTCTTTCAAACTTTCCAAGATTCCGTGCTAGAGCTCTCTACGCGTTAAACAGAAAACTATATTACACAATTACGGATCACCTTCAATCTAACAAAAGGATTGGAAAGAAACGTGGCTCATACAAAAAAATAATTAACAATAAAAAGATTTTTTTAAGCGAATGTTACGAGATGATTTCCTAGCTGATTTCATCCTTTTTCATTCTCTTATCATAAAAGATGTTCAATGGCCACCTTTTGTAAATAGTTTTTCTAACAGTAAACAAAAATGATCCAAGATAAGAAGAGAGGACTATCTAAGAATCAACTATGTATCGTTGTGGTAATCACTGTCACAAAAACAAATACGCTGTTATTTGTGGCCATGGAAAGCCATCTGCTTCACGTATCTTTTAAGCACTAATGAATCATATCGCTTCATTGGGATGAGAATGACGAATCTACAGTCCTATTTGAATTGGTTTGTATATCTGTTCAGAGTAAAAGGTGCAGTAGAACAGTGGCCAAAGATGGATAGAATTTTACGACATTTGATATTATTCAACGGAACATATAAGAGAAACACTTGATTTCATCGCATTTCTATAGGCCATTTTTGTTTACTGTTAGAAATAGTTTTATAAATACAGCTATATAACCGGACCTAAATAAGTCTCAATCTGCTGATGTAACTTTTTTCGCAATATCAACAATGCTGTTCCTTCCAATTTCCCTACATACAACAACTTCACGACTAGTTTCAACACCTTCCAAACATGTTTGCAATGTCATAATATGGTCTTCATAAGTAATTGGAGTAGCACCTGTCTCATAATATTGATATTTGTCAATAGCTGCAATATAGCTTCAAATTCATCCTTTGTATAATCAGAAAGATTGTAAGGAACATCTTTAAGTGGATAAGAAACACCATTAATTTCTTCTAGAGGACATTCAAATACTTTTGAGACCTCATAATAACGAACTTCTTTATCCGTTACCAAGGCAACATATTTATTTTGCTCATAATTTTCCTGATGCTTAAAAAGTTCCAAAGGAGTAAACATAATCGAGCGATCAGATGTAAGATATTCGTAAATATAGTGACCATAAATAATAGTATTTTTATCATCAGCATCTAAATTATTCCACGAATCCATGAAAATAGAACCATAGGAATCATAACTCATATCTTTCCAATTTGTTCTTAAATATGTATCATTAGTTTCGCCTTGAACAACTGGCTGATGAATAATACCACTATTAAAAAGCTATAATAGCCTTTGCATCTGAATTAATTTGCTTTGCCTTTTGAAGCTCATTGTACATTAGAAGAACTTTTCTTAGGATCTATTGCATTCTCATATTCCTTATATCCGCTAACTACTTTTTGGTGGTTCAACTTCAGTAACATTGTTCGAAGGTTCATTATGAACTGTAGGTCTATTCTTTCCAAGTTGAAATACAGCAACAAAAGCAAGTACCAAGAGTAATATTAATAAGCCTAATTTAAACGATTTTTTTAAACGACGTTTTTCCATTGATTATTCCCTCCTAATTAGTAAAGGGACATTTTACAATGCCCTTATTATCTCGACTATAATTGAGATTTTGGAATTACTTAACTGATGTGCTTACAGCAGCTTTTTCTTCCATCAGCAGCCTTTTCATCAACCTTCTTTTCGTCAGCCTTCTTCTCTTCTTCAGGCTTAACTTCAGGCTTAACTTCAGGATTAACTTCAGGATTAACAGCGTTCTTTGCAGTTTCCAAAGCTAAAGTTGCTAATGTAACATCACCAACAGCCATACTATAACGAGTCTCATTCTCTTCAAGTAATGCTTCTAACTCATTAATCTTTTGAACTAACGCATCATGTTGAGCATCCAATTCAGCTTCCTCAGCAGCAGACGCTACAGCAATCTTTTCCATAAGAGCATCTAACTCATCGTTAGCAGCCGCTAGACGGTTTTCTGTTTCGTCTTTGATACCTTCCCAATAGGAAACGTATCTATTTGCGTTGTCCAATGCTTCCTGTGCTTCTTCAACTGTTAATACTGGTTGTTCTTCTTCAGCATGTACTGGTGAAACTACTCCACTAGTTAATACTGTTGCTAGAGCTAAGCTTCCAGCCATCTTAAAAAGTTTATTCATTTCTGTTCTCTCCTTTTTTATACTCTGATATTACTACATCTCCACTTTTTGTCAATTAGAAAATTTAATTTTTTATAATTTTTTCTAACAGTAAACAAAAATGGCCTAAATAAGAATGTAGTATAATGACATAGCCAAATATTAAAATACTTAAGTAACTTCAGCTTAATGTTTGGCGACATCTCCGGTTGGATGGTTACTTAAGTGTACGGAGATGTCGTATGCCTAAAACTGAATTTTTAACTGACCTTGTTTTCAATATGGATAACAAGGACTTTGAACTACTTCAAGAAGTGATCGCTGCCCGAAAACAACAAGGAAAGATACCCGTCTTTAGAAGTTAACACCATTAATCTTTAGGAGCACATTTTTGATAAAGTAATTCAAGTCCAGTATTGATGGGCTTTTTTGTTGTTCAAAAACTTGACAAATTTGTTTTTATCTCTTCCCTCTAATGGTGTAATGGTGTATTGTATAGGAGAGGTGTTTTATGGCTTATTTCCTTAAGATTGCTAAACAACAAAACAATACGTATCTCGCTGTTTATGAGTCCTTTTATTCTCCTGCTACCAAAGGTACCAAACATCGTTGTATCAGGTCCCTTGGCTCTGTTTCCAAACTGAAAGCTGCTGGTATTGATGACCCTATCGCTTTCTACAAAGATGAAGTAGAAAAAATGAATCAGGATAACAAGCAAGATACGACCAAGAAAATCACTTCCGTTTCTCCAAGAAGATATCTTGGCTATTTCCCTTTGAAGTCCATTCTTGAAGATCTTGATATCAAGAAGTTTATTGATTTCTATAAATTTACTACTGGTTTCGAATTCGATCTTTATGAGGTCCTTTCTCTTCTTGTATATGCTCGATGTGTTTCTCCATGCAGTAAATACAAGACATATTATGAAATCCTTCCCCAGCTTCATATCCCTTATTCATTCAACTACGATCAACTGTTGAGTGCCCTGGCATTTTATGGAAATGACTACGAGAAGATCGTTGAACTCTTCACTTCTAGAGTCAAAGAAAAATATTCCATTGATACTGATATCACCTATTTTGACTGCACGAACTTCTATTTTGAAATCGACAGAGAAGATGACTTCAGAAGAAAAGGTCCAAGCAAAGAAAACAGGAAAGATCCTATCATTGGACTGGGATTACTGCTGGATGCGAATCAGATTCCTGTTGGCATGAAGATGTATCCTGGAAACGAATCGGAAAAGCCTGTACTGAGAGATGTGCTGAAAGACCTGAAGGAAAGACATGAAGTACACGGAAAAACCATACGCGTAGCTGACAAGGGACTGAACTGTTCGGAGAATATACTTTCAGCTTTGGCAAACGGTGATGGATACCTCTTTTCCAAGTCCGTCAAGCAGTTACCTGAAACAGAAAAGATATGGGTCCTACTACCTAATGACTACAAGTCAATCAAAGACAGAAATGGTGAAATCATTTATTACTGTAAAGAATGTATCGATGAATTCCCATACACATATACAGATGAAAATGGGAAAAAGAGAAAAGTAAACATCAAAGAAAAAAGAGTCGTCACATACAATCCGACACTGGCGAAAAAGCACAAATATGAAATAAACAAGTTGGTAGAAAAAGTCAAAGGCTTATCCGTATCACTAGCAAAGAAAAGTGAATATGAAGAAAGCGCAAAATATGTCACTTTCAGATCTACTTCAAACGGAAAAGAAACAGAGGATAAAGTGAAGGCCATTATCAATCAGGAAACGATAGATAATGACTTGAAGTTGGCCGGATACAATACGCTTGTCACATCTGAAATAAAGGCAGATGCCAGACAGCTATATGAAACATACCACAATCTGTGGAGGATAGAAGAATCATTCAGGATCATGAAATCAGATCTAGACGCAAGACCTGTTTATTTACAACTCGAGAATACGATCAAGGGGCATTTCTTGATATGTTATCTTACCGTACTGCTGCAGAGAGTATTTCAATTCAAAGTTTTGGAAAACAAATATCCCTCTTCAGAACTGAATGAATTCTACAAAGGATTCCAGTTAGTTGAAGGAGAGGACGGTTACACAAACATATCCATAGGAACCAACTTCATTACAGAATTATCCGACATGACAGGATTACCTTTAGACAATTATTTCTTATCTCCAACAAAACTAAAAAAGGTGTTGAACTATAGATTCTAATCTGTAGTTTTACACCATTTTTTAATGTTCAACTCTAAAGTCAGGTATTATAACAGGATAGTCTTCATTATCACCATTATTTCATTTTCTATTTTGCAAAGAAAGCGACCAGACCACTAGTCGCTTTTATGTATGTATTATCGATAAGACTTCTTCATATAGGCAATGGATACCACTGCTAGTGAAGAAAGACATAGGATAGCCATATACCAAGCCATTTGGTTATGGTCAGCCGTCTTCGGTGTAGAGATACCTACCCATCGATATACATGAGTAGTATCACCGCTTACAGCTGTATTTGTAGATACATATACATATCCATCAAATACTTCTGGACCAAATGTTCCATAGACTGTTTCCTTAATTGGTGTACCATCTTCTGTTACCCAATTTGTCTTCACATGGTCAGCCGTCTTCGGTGTAGAGATACCTACCCAACGATAGACATGTGTAGTATCACCATTTATCGCTGTATTTGTAGATACATATACATATCCATCAAATACTTCTGGACCAAATGTTCCATAGACTGTTTCCTTAATTGGTGTACCATCTTCTGTTACCCAATTTGTCTTCACATGGTCAGCCGTCTTCGGTGTAGAGATACCTACCCAACGATAGACATGTGTAGTATCACCATTTATCGCTGTATTTGTAGATACATATACATATCCATCAAATACTTCTGGGCCAAATGTTCCATAGACTGTTTCCTTAATTGGTGTACCATCTTCTGTTACCCAATTTGTCTTCACGCGGTATGTATAGATAAAATCTAATAGATTCATCTGATCAGATGAAAGTGTTAAATTCTTACTTTCATAATCCACTGCATAATCTGGAATCAACTTTCCATATCTAAAGAGTACTGTAAATAGGTTATCATTTCCTGTATCTTCCTGTGCAAGAACTCTTCCTTGATCATCAATATAACGGATTCTCCAACTTGTCGGCTTACGATTAACCCACTTTTGCGTAGATTGTCATATCATACGCAATCGATTCATTGATATCAAAAGGTTGCGTAAATGCTGGATCTTTATACCATCCATCAAACCAATATCCATCTTTAGAAGGAATATTTGGAATATCTTTACGAACACTAGACATCATTGGAATCGTTACAGTTGCAGGGAGTAGAGATGTAGCACCATTACTAACAACCGTAACATTGATACTTGGTTCTTCCCATCTTGCGTATAGAAAACGGTCACGGCTAGACATTGTTGCGTTCTCTTTCAACTTAGTACCCTCTTGGAATGTATCAGTTGTATACCAACCCGTAAATACATAGTGTGATGGTACATTGCTTGGCTTAACTGGATTATTTAGGATATTTTGATAGTTAGATAATGGTTCCCCATAGTAGAGGTTTAATACTGTACCATCCGTATTTTCTAAGTGAATATTGTACTTATTACGTGTTTTATATATGTGCATATATGTCTGACCATCACCATCATAGTCATTTACCACTTGATTGTTGTTGTATACAACGATGAGTGAACCACCAGTATATGCAGTTAAATCCGGGTTAGACGCATTAACATCTGTAGTGTAATCATCTACCCCATTTGTCCAGTAATAATATGAATAATTAAACGCGTCTGTATTAGGGAAATATACGCTAAACTTACTGTAGGTAAGTGTATCCACATCCCAAATACGATTATTTGGATTTCTTGACCATGTGCCATCTGGGTTTTGTTCATGATAGATTACATGGATTTTCTTGGACTTGGAGCTACTGCTAATTTTCTAGCATGGAATTCCAAATGATATGGATCAACATTAAAGAATTGTTGTTCTGTAAAGGTAGGTGGTGTCTTGTCATAGTGAGAGCTTGCATTATTTGGCGCAGACCATAGATAGGTTAGGTCAATGCTAAAAATACCATCCGTCTTATGTCCATAGATTCCTTGGTATGACTCACGGCGCTCCTCTGTATTTGTAGTGAAGTTGTAATACACAAGTGTGATTGTCATCACTGGACGATCATAGTATACATTCACTACCGTTGAACCATCTGCTAAGACTAGCTTTGTCGCATTCTCTGCATCTGTCTTTACCTGATTATATTTACGATAGGTCGTATCATATTGTGGACCGTTATAGACAACCGTACTATTCACATTCTGTGTCTTCGTCTCAGTATTAAATAAGGAGTAAGTCTTTTGCGCATCTGTAAAAGATACTTCATCCGTTGCGTTTTGATACCAATAATTAACAATATATGTCGATTGAAACGGAATATCATACTCTGCATAGACGTGCATATCCTCTGCCGGTTGTACCCCAGCATTCCAGGTCTGTAAAGCACCTGTGCTATCCTGATACACCCAACGCAAAAATATCTTACCTGGAATCGTTGGCTGTGCAGGTTGTGTCTGTGTACTCTCGTATAAATATGTTAAATAGAAGTCCTGTGCAGAATCACCTGTATGAAAATAAGTCGTCAACTTCTTTCTTGCATAATAAACAGAAACTGTAATATCTCCATTTGGCGCAATCTGTACCTGTTCAGGAATCAGAGCTTGAAAGCCAGGATATGTTCGATTTGCGATTGCCTGTGTCATATCCCCTACATTGCCTGTAAGAGTTTCATATTCTGCCAAGGATTCGTCATCATAGTTGCCAGACAATGTTTGACGTACATGGCGAACTGTATAAGTTCTAGTAGTTGGTACTGGTTGTGTTGTTGGTGTTGATGAATCTGCGAATACCGCTGTAGAAATTGTGGTTACACAAATACTACATACCATTAGCAGAGCACAAAGAAAACTAATCACTCTGACTTTCTTCATTCCTTTTGTCCTCCCATTAATAATGGAGTTATTTTATCATGCAAAAAGGGAAATTGTAATCATTTTTAATATTGTTTTTTTACAATATTTTTATCTTATTTAATTTTTAAATAAGATAAAAAAACAACGAATATAGAGTATATTCATTGTTCGTTTTATAACTGATATAGTTTTGTTTGACAACGTTCTAGTAGTTGGTAAATATCATACTCTCCAACCAGATTCATAACTGCCATTACGATTTCCAAACATCCATTCGCATCGCTTAATGCATTATGATGATCTAATTCAATTCCAATATACTCACACACATCATTCAGACGATGATGTTCGAGATTTGAAAAATACACGTTTACATAATTCCACCGTATCAAAGTACTCGATTAGCGGTATCTTTATGCCTGTATTTAAACAGGCTTGTTTTAAGCAGTTCATATCAAATCGAGCGTTGTGTGCCACAATCACCGCATCTTCAAAATATCCTGTTAATTCACGATAGATTTCTGAAAATGTTGGCGCATCCTTAACATCACTAGCTGTGATGCCATGGATACGGATATTGTAAGGGGAAAAATAACTTACGTTTTCTTCCGGTTTAATTAAAGAGTAATAGTGATCAATGATGACCCCATCTTCCATAACCGCAATACCAACCGAACAAACACTCGCCATTTTGTTATTGGCAGTTTCAAAGTCAATCGCTACAATCTTAGTCATCTTCTTTAATATGCTCGTATGTCATCTGGTAAATCTTTTCGATATGTTCATCTGCCATGGAATAATAGACATTCTTACCGATCTTCTTTGTCTTCACTAGTTTTGTTTTCTTCAAAGAAGATAATTGATGACTGATAGCACTGGTACTCATCTGTAATAGTGCGGCTAAATCACCAACACAAAGTTCGCTGACAAAGAGCGCATTCATAATCTTGAGTCTGGTGCTATCGCTAAACATATCAAAGATAAGACTCATATTATCAACATCCGCTTCACAGATCATATTTGCTTTACATTTCTCAACTGCTTCAGGATTTACTAATTTCATCACATCCTACTTTCTATAATTCTTTTTTGCTTGTTTGCCTGGTGCCAAAGAATTTAACCACTTCTCAATGCGATATTTCGCATAGACTTCTTGTTTTTCTACACTGCCATCCACTAGTAAAATAACGAGTTGGTCATAACTTGGATTCCATTCATAATGCCAAGATACCATATCTTCATAGTAGATGATAAAACATTCTGATTTATCGTGTCGATTATAGAGTACGATGTAATCCTGATGGATTTCATATAGTTTACAATCCGGCAACATCAATAATGAGAATAACGACACCATGATGACCATAACCCCAATCACCTGTAAATACGTACGTATCCATAAAAAACAAATACCAGCTATCATCGCAATAATTAAAAATGATGTTGGTTTTACATTTGAAACGTAAAATGGAACGTCATCTTTCGGTAAATTTCTAACACGTATCTCTTTCGATTTCATAAAAACATTATAACACGCAGATGTTTCTCAGCGAATTAAAGTAATATTTGGTATACTTTATAGCGGAAAAGAGGGAAATCATGAAACAACCAGTCACTTTTGAAATTACACATATCTGTAAACAATCCGGCGCCCGCACGGGTATTTACACACGCCACATGGTGATGTTGAGACACCAATGTTTATGCCTGTCGGCACACAAGCAACCGTTAAATTCGTATCCCCAGAGGAATTAAAAGATTTAGGTTCTGGTGTGGTACTTGCCAATACCTATCATTTATGGCTAAGACCAGGCGAAGATATTGTTGACCAAGCTGGTGGAGTTCAGAAGTTTATGAACTATAAGGGCCCTATGTTAACAGATAGCGGAGGATTCCAAGTATTCTCCCTCGCAGATCAACGTAAAATTACAGAAGAAGGTGTTACATTCAAGAACTCTCTCAACGGAGATACACTCTTCCTCTCCCCAGAAAAATCCATCCAGATTCAAAATAAGATTGGTGCCGATATCATTATGTCTTTTGACGAATGTATCCCTTACCCTGCAACACGTGAATATGTCGAAAAGAGTACAGAGAGAACATTACGTTGGGCACTCCGTGGTAAACAAGCACATAGCCGCCCTGAAGAACAGGCACTCTTTGGCATTGTCCAAGGTGGTGACTACGAAGATCTACGCAAATACTGTGCCGAAAAGCTAATTGAGATGGACTTTCCTGGATATGCAATCGGTGGTACATCCGTAGGCGAAGATAAGGAGACAATGTATCGTATGGTGAAGTGGGCATCGGATGCCTTACCGTTTGATAGCCAAGATACCTGATGGGCGTAGGTGCAGTCAACGACTTATTAGAAGCAGTTAGCCGTAACGTTGATATGTGCGATTGCGTACTACCAACTCGTATCGCAAGACATGGAACACTGATGACGAGTGAAGGAAGAATCTCTATTCGTAAGGCTATCTACAAAAATGACTTTACTCCACTCGATCCAGAGTGCGATTGTTATACATGCCGTAACTATACCAAGGCATATCTCAACCACCTCCAACGTACTAACGAAGGATTTGGTACACGCCTAATGTCTATCCATAATTTACGTTTCTTAGTAAAGCTCATGGAAGACGCAAGAAAAGCTATCAAAGAAGATCGCTTTAATGACTTCAAAGAGGAAACTCTTGCGAAGATGAAATTTGACCACAGAGGATTTTAATATGAAATGGAAAACAAGTGATTTTGATTATAACTTACCTGAAGAACTGATTGCGCAAACCCCACTGCTTGATCGCACTTCTTCTCGTATGCTTGTCATTCATAATACAGAAAAGAAATATGAAGACAAGCACTTCTACGATATCGTAGATTACCTGCATGCAGGTGATGTTTTAGTGCGCAATAACACGTGTTATTCCTGCTAGATTATTTGGGACAAAAGAAGAAACAGGTGCTCATGTTGAGTTACTTCTACTAAGACAACTTCCAGATGATATTTGGGAGTGTCTAGTTGGTAATGCGAAGGTAGTGAAACTTGGCACTATTGTCTCCTTCCACGATGGACGTTTACGTGCAGAATGCATTGAAATAGGCGAAAAAAAGGTTTACGTAAGATGCGTATGATTTACGATGGTATCTTCAATGAAATCTTAGATGAATTAGGAAATGTACCATTACCACCATATATCAAAGAGAAGTTAAATGACCCAGAACGTTACCAGACAGTCTATGCCAAGGTAAGAGGTTCTGCCGCTGCGCCTACTGCTGGACTGCACTTTACAGATGAAATCTTTACCAAGCTCAAAGAGAAAAGGTGTTACTGTCGTTGATGTAACACTACATGTAGGTTTAGGGTACATTTTAGACCAATGGATACAGAAGACATCGAAGACCATGACATGCATAGTGAAGTTTACTATATGTCTAAGGAAGCCGCAGATACCTTAAACACAGCGAAGGCAAATGGTCAACGTATCTTTTGCGATTGGCACAACATCCGTACGTACACTTGAATCCGTATGGAATCGCTTTGGTAAGTTTGAGGAATGTTCCGGCGAGACAAAACTATTTATATACCCAGGATACCAGTGGCATACGATCGATGGTATGTTAACAAACTTCCACCTACCAAAATCAACACTGATTATGATGATTGCGTCCTTTGTAGGATATGAATTTACACTAGAAGCTTATCGCCATGCAGTACAGGAGAAATACCGTTTCTTCTCCTTCGGCGATTGCATGTTAATCACCAATGAATGAGAAAGAAAAAGAAGCCTATATTGCCTATTTGAAGAATCGCAAATCTTCCACGAAGACAAACTATTATGTAGAGTCGCTCAAGGAGATGAAAAACATCAAAGCTAGCACAAACAAAAAGCCAAAATTACTCTTGCATGCATGTTGTATTGTATGCGCATGTTGGCCTTTGGAATTCCTTCATGAAGTCTTTGATGTGACGATTATGTATAATAACTCCAACATCTGGCCAGCCTCAGAATACGACATGCGTTTATCTGATATGAAACGGTATCTGGACGAAAGGTGGCATGGAGAAATCAAACTGGTAATAGAGCCTTATAACTATGATGCCTTTGACCAAAAGCTTTTGGCAAAACGTAAAGATGACCCAGAGGGCTGGCTACGTTGTTTCTCATGTTATACAGAGAGAATGAACGCGGCCTTTGCCTATGCAGATAAAAATGGCTATGACTACTTCACAACAGTCATGACCTTCTCACGTCAAAAAGATTCTCAAAAGCTCAATGAAATTGGCCGTTCTCTTCAACAGAAATATTCTCACACAAAATATTTCTACTCTGATTTCAAAAAAGGAAATGGCCAACAACATTCCACAGAAATATCTGATGCGTATTGTCTATACCGACAAGATTATTGCGGTTGTAAGTATTCCTATGATTCCCGTAAAAAAGATAAGTGCGACTCCTAAGAATCGCACTTTTTTATTACTTCTCTAATACATCTAATTTTTCGTTTAAGAGTTCAATTAACTTTTCTTTTGTACGGATATTGTCCATTACTTCTGTATAAGTACCAGACTTCTTATTGATGACAATATCATTGTAGTAGTTACGGCCTAATGTTTCATAGTACTTAGATAGTTCACGTGAGTGATGACCAATCTCTGCACGAATTTCAGCCTTTCTGCTTTTCAACCTTTTAGCTTAGAAGTAAGACCTTCTGTGCTTTCTGTTACAACCTTTGTAACATTTGTTACTAAATCGGAAATTGTTTTTCCTAAATCATCGAATCCATTCTTGTTATTTTCTGACATGTCCTTAGTCCTTTCCGGCCCTTTCAATGAGGTCCCAAATAATAAATGCAATTTCATCGTTAGTAGCTTCACCTTGATCAATTAATTCGACAATTCCACTAATCAAGATATTTGCGTAATACTTCGTGTTATCTAATGTTAACTCACCAAGTCGTACGCCTTCATCAAATAACTTTGTTAAATCTGTAATGGCTTTATTTTTCGCTTCCAAGGTAGATCTAACACTTAAGTTAGAAAGATCTGCGCCATCTTCACCATTAAGTTTTTCATGTAATACACGGAAAGATTTCACTGAGTTATTAACGAACTGTTTTAAACGTTCTGTATAATCCTCTTTATTCATGCTTTCCTGCATCATAGCATTAAATGCTTCGTTGTATTTATTACTGATTGCTTCAATTACATCATCTTTTGACTTGAAGTAATAGTAGAATAGTCCTTTTGCTACATCCATCTCTTTTACGATGGAACTGATTGTTGTCTCTACAATGCCATTTTCTTTAAATAGCTTTTCTGCCGCATCTATAAACTCATTCTTTCGTTCTTCGTTATCTTTATTTTCAGGCATCTTTTATTACCTCCTACATCTACTATATCACTGACTGACTTTCAGTCAAGTACTTTGTGCTATACTTTGTCTATGAAATTAATTTGTCCAATTTGTAAAATCAAAATTTAATCGTATTGCGCGTGAGCTCGTATGTGAAAATAACCATCACTTTGATTTCGCAAAGCAGGGTTATATCAACCTATATCGTTCAAATAAGCCACTCCATGGTGATAATAACGAGATGGTAAAAGCACGTACCGCTTTTCTAGAGAAAGGTGTTTACGCCTTCTTGAAGGAACATCTCGTCAATCTAAATACAAAGTTTCATCCAGAAGTATTTGTTGACCTAGGTTGTGGGGAAGGATATTACACTGATGGTTTTATTGCACAAGAAAAATATGGTTTCGACTTATCGAAAGATGCCCTAAAACACGCTTCGAAAAATGACAAGTCGACACAGTATGTTGTATCCTCTATCTTTCACCTTCCAATCGAAGATGAATCCTGTGATGTAGCAGTCACCTGCTTTGCACCTGCCGCAACTGAAGAATTACAACGTATCTTAAAACCAGGTGGTAAGTTTATTTTTGTTACCCCTGGGCCAAAACACTTATTTGAAATGAAAGCTGTTCTCTATGATACTCCATATGAAAATATCTTAGAGGATATCAATACAAACTTAACACTGATTCAAGATGAAATGATTGAAAATACCGCAACACTAGATCAAGAAACACTGAATCAATTATTTCAAATGACACCATATGCATATAAAACATCCATTGAGGACAAGCAACGTTTATTAAAGATTCCAACATTAGATCTTACTTGTCAGTTCCGTATTCGTGTTTATGAAAAGACATCTATGTAACGAAACATGGATGTCTTTATTGATAGTCTCCTTCATGATCACTTAACAAAGTTGTATATTCTGACTCTTCATCTTGGGTACGATACTTTGTTCCATTAAAACAAAGCTCACGTATCACCTTTCTCATCCAAGCAGGTCTTCTGCGATATGCCATAAACATCTGTGCTTCCGTCTGCGTTGGAAATACGTCTTTGATTGGCCCATATAAATTAACACCGGTCAGATAATCCATATCCACTTTAAAATACTCGGCGTATTTCATAATGATTTCGATGTCTGGACGAATTACACCATTTTCATACGCAGAAATTGATTGTGCTGAAACATTTAGAATATCTGCCATTTGTTTTTGTGTCATATGATGGTTGATGCGTAATTTTCTCATTTGGTATGTCATCAATCTCATAGAATCTTGTATTGTTTTTTTCATAACTTCAATATAGAAAATGAATACTGGTTTTCATACTGAACTACAGAAATTCTAGAGTATTATTTATATTCCATTATTAATAGAATGTCGCATTATAACTAGTATTATCTCCTATTGTCTTCACCATCCTATCTCAAGCTATTCCAATAAAACTGGAATCTTTATTTTTGATTTGAAATCATTCTCATTCAGTGATACACTATATTAGCAGTCATAGCACAAGAGTGCTAAGGAGGTATATTACTATGGCAAAGAAACAATTTAAAGCAGAATCTAAAAGATTGCTAGATATGATGATTCACTCGATTTATACCAATCGTGAAATCTTCTTACGTGAGTTAATCTCTAACGCTTCTGACGCTTTAGATAAACGTCATTATCTCTCTCTTACAGATTCTCGCTACGCAACAAATCCAGAGAATTTAAAAATTACACTAGAAATCAAAAAGGATACACGCCAACTGATTATCGAAGATACTGGTGTTGGTATGAGTGCAGAGGAACTAGAAAAAAACCTAGGTACAATCGCAAGAAGTGGCTCTGCTGAATTCCGTAAACAACTTGAAAATAACACAGATAACGTTGATATTATCGGTCAATTTGGAGTTGGTTTCTATAGTGCATTCATCGTCGCAAAGCATGTTCTCGTAGAGACAAAGTCTCCAGCAGAAGAAAAAGGTTATGCATGGTCAAGTTCTGGTGAAGATGGATACACAATCACAGAGATTGAAAAACCTGAAGCAGGCACAAAGATTACGATTGATCTTAAGGACAATACAGAGGAAGAGTCTTTCGATGAATTCCTAGAAGAATATAAGATTCGTGAGCTCGTAAAAAAGTATTCTGATTATGTTCGCTATCCTATTCAAATGGAAGTCACAAAGTCTATTCCTGATCCAACAGAAGAAGGAAAGACAATTGACACTAAGGAACTTGTAACACTGAACTCAATGGTTCCACTTTGGAAAAAGCCAAAGTCCGAAGTAACAGAAGAAGAATACAACTCTTTCTATAAGTCTAAGTTCAATGATTGGGAGAATCCACAGAAAGTAATTCACTATAACGTTGAAGGAACACTATCCTACACAGCGTTATTGTTCATTCCTTCCAGAACACCATATAACTTCTATTATCAAGACTTTGAAGCAGGATTACAGTTATACTCCAAGGGTGTATTTATCCTTGATAAAGCAAAAGATCTCGTACCTGATTACTACCGTTTTGTACAGGGTATCATTGACAGTGATGACTTAAATCTTAATATCTCCCGTGAGATTCTCCAACAAGACCGTCAGGTTAAGTTACTTGCGAAATCTATCGAAAAGAAGATTCATTCCGCATTAGAGGATATGTTAAAGAACGACCGTGAAAACTATGAGAAGTTCTTTGATAACTTCGGTTTAAATTTAAAGTATGGTATCTACCAAGATTATGGTATTCATAAGGAACAGCTCCAAGACCTTATCTTATTTAGATCCTCTAAGGAAGGTAAGTATGTCACCCTGAAGGAATATACAGACCGTATGGTAGAAGGTCAAAACGCAATCTACTATGCTGTAGGTTCTTCCGTGGATGAAATTGAACGTTCCCCTATCATGCCTAAGTTAAAGAAGAAAGGCTATGAAGTTCTCTACTTCTTAGATGAGCGTGATGAGTTTGTTTCTGGTATTATGCAAAACTATGATGAAAAGAAGTTCATCTCCATCTCTCAAGCAAATCTAGACTTAGATAGCGAAGAAGAAAAGAAAGAAATTGAAGAAAAGACAGCTGAAAACAAGGATATGTTAACAGCGATGAAGGATGCTTTAGCAGATAAAGTTAAGGAAGTACGTATCTCATCCAGATTGATTGATGATCCTGTATGTATCGTTGCGGATGAAGGTGTATCCCTAGATATGGAACGCTATATGGCAAATGATCCAATGAATAAGGATAGAGCGATTACGGCCACAAAGATTCTGGAAATCAATCCTAACCACCCTATCTTCAATAAGCTACACGAAGTATCTACATCTTCCCCTGACAAACTTAAGGAATATACAGATGTACTCTATGATCAAGCTTTATTGATTGAAGGATTACCAATCAAAAATCCAGTTGAGTTTGCCAAGAAGATTACAAACCTCATCGTAGACGCAAAGAACTAAATCATAAAAAAAGGCGTAACATCGCCTTTTTTTATGTCTAGAAATTATGTTTCTTTTGTGACATTTACCATGTCAGAACGATCAGGAAGTTGTGCAATCACAATCGCAATAAAGATGAGTACACAACCAATTAATTCTCTGGTATTTAATACTTGATTTAATATTAGATACCCTGCTAAAGCCGCAAATACAGACTCCAAGGATAATAACATTCCCGCAATCGTTGGGTTAGCTTCCTTCTGAGCAAAAATCTGTAGTGTATACGCAACACAAGAAGAAAAGATACCCGTATATAGTAATGGAATATAGGCTGCTAAGATTGCGCCTATTGTAGGCTTTTCAATCACAATCATTGGAATCACTGTCGCAAATCCACCAATTAATAGTTGTCCACAAGACAAGCGAACTGGGTCAACACGCGTACTAAAATGACCAATGATGATAATGTGTATCGCAAATAAGAACGCAGCTAGAATCAAGAATATTTCGCCAATTCCTATCGCAAGATTACCTGCCATGCTTAAAAGGTATAACCCAAATAAAGCCATTGCGATACCGATCCAGACTTTTAAAGGAATCTTTTTACCAAATAATAGTGTGATGATTGGCACGAACAATACATATAGTGTTGTTAGAAAACCAGCTTTCGCAACTGGTACCGTCAACATTGCAATCTGTTGTACGATACTACCAATGGATAAGGCAAGACCACATAAGACAGAGCCTAATAATAACTTCTTTTTTTCTTCCTTCGTCTTAGGACGAATAACATGGGTACGTTTCTTGTCTAGAATCGGAATGATTGCTAGAAGTGAAAAACCCGCAATCAAAAAACGGATTGTCGAAAACGTCCATGGGCCAATATAGTTCATTCCTACATTCTGTGCTACAAATGCACAGCCCCAGATAATCGATGCTAATATCAGTAATAAATTACTTCTTGAAAAGAATTTTCTCATATCTTACCTCGATAGAAACGACTTATTTTCGCAGATTCAATAAACTGTACATCATCCAATTTCATCTCTAAAAGATCTCTAAAAAACTCTTTCGCAAAGCTTGTCTTTTTTAGTGATTCCCCTAGCATCTCATAGCCATATCCTCTCTGTAGAAAATCACTCGTTAGAACACAATATTCCTTTTCTTCATCAAGTGGTTTTCCATCAATTGTAATTGTTTGTAAATCACAATCCACTTGCACATTTTGGCTTACCGCTAATGTACCAAGTTCTTTTCCACGAAATCCTGCCCAACGATTTGGAGTCATATGGATATATTCTTCTTTTTGTGAGGCAAATATCGCATCCTTGATTTGTTTTCCAGACCATACTAAAGTCGTTGGATTTAATGGGGATGGAGAAACCTCCAAAAGATTTAACTTCGTAACTTCCTTTGCAATCCCTTTTGAAAGAATTCCATGATTGATCAAAGCCAAATCCGAAGGATATGTTTTCCACATCATATCCGCAAGCACATTCATTGCCATGCATTCATGTTCAATCGAAAACTCTAAATCTTGTGGTAAGACATAAAGAACTTTACTGAGTTCTGCGATTGCTATTTCAGTTTGTTGTGCCATCACAGATTCAATCTGAGGATCTTTTTCTTTCTCCACCACAATATTTTCTCCACTTGCAGACACAACATGATAATCATCATCTACTTCTAACGTTAATTTACCAAGATACTTTGCCCAACAACCACTTTGATGAATCCAAGTACCATTGATATGCTCCGCCTCATCCATTTCCGTATGAGAATGTCCACCAATAATGCAATCTAATCCATTCACTGTTTCCGCAATTTCACGGTCTTTCTTAATACCTCCATGGGATAATAAGATTGAAATATCATAGTTGCCCTTCTCTTGTTCAAGAATCTTTTGTACAAGTGATGTTGGTTCAAGCAATTTCATACCACACATATCTGTAAATGCAGTACTCTCAGGACTTTCTCCCCAGTAGGGTGAAATACCAATGATTAAAACACGTACACCACTACGCGTAAGAGTGATAAATGGTAAAACACCAGAGATAGGTTCTTTGTTTAAGCGGAAAAGATTTGCGGATAGTAAGGGAAAGTTTTGATTTGTCATTTCCTCTAAATACTCCATACCCGCAAAGAATTCATTGTTTCCAATTGCCATTGCATCATAACCAGCACTCTTTAATAATTCAATACCACCCACTCCATGGGTACCATTAATCATTACTGACTTCTGGTCGCAAAAATCTCCTGCATCAAGCAGGAAATCTTTTTCAAAATTTATATGTTTACGAATATAATGCACAATTGCAGAGAAATCCTCAAACTGACTATGTACATCGTTTATATGCCAAATCGTTATCTTCTTCATATCAGCCCCCTGTATACGGATGATCGAATGTAATAACAGTATAAATCTTATTCGGATACTTTTCAAAGTGACGGTCAATCTCTACTTTGATTTGTTCATCCTCTAAATGAAAGCCATAAGGAATCACCAAATCAAAAACTAGATTGGTATGTTCATTACCTAATACAGTTCTAAAATCATGAACTGTAATTCCTGGATCAATCTGTAAAAGAATACGTTTTAAGTCTTCAAAATATGCATTTGTAATAGGATTATCATATTCAATAGGATCCATATGCAAAGTCATCATCACATGTAGTGTATCTCCAACTTCACGTTCTGCTTGGTCGATAATATCGTGAATCTTTACAACATTCATCTTCGCATCAACTTCTGCATGTGCACTACCAATCTTAACACCCGGTCCATAATCATGAATAATTAAATCATGAAGACCACGAATCTCTTTATGTTTTAAAATAATTTCACGAATTTGTTTACCAACTCTTTATCTGCTGGTTTTCCAATGAGACGGTCAATGATTTCTTTAATCAATTCATATCCTGATTTTAATATTAAGCACGCAATCATCAGTGTCGCCACACCATCAAATGGAAATGTTGTTTTGAGTTGGCTTAACAACATCGCTACAATTGTAATTAGTGTAGACCATGCGTCATTACGTGCATCCTGTGCCGTCGCAATCATCGCAAGATTATCAATTCTCTTTCCAATCGTATGATTGAGATAACTAATCCACAACTTAACACCAATGGATAATACCAGTATTAACATGAGTACTGGTCGAAATAGAATCTCATTTGGTTCCATAATCTGCTGGATGCCCTGTTTGATTAGTTCAAAACCTACGGTAAAGATAACCACCGCAATCACAAAACTAACCACATACTCTACTCGACCATGCCCAAAAGGATGTTCTTTATCCGCTGGCTTACTTGCAATACGATATCCTAACACCGTCACAAGACATGTCATCACATCAGATAGGTTGTTAAAGCCATCTGACATGATAGAAACAGAACTTGTCATAAAACCAATTGCTAATTTTACGATGAATAATAATAGGTTTGCGATAATCCCGATAATACTCGTCACCTTTCCATACGCAAAGCGTACGGTTTCATTTTGAATATCCTCCGGATTTTTAATATATTTTTTTATCAGATAGTTTATCATAAGTACTTTCCTTAGTACCTATTTTAACGTAACGTAGCCTTCTTATCCAAGGTATTTGCATATTCTTTTGTAAAGAATAATGCGATTCCATAAGAACATAGTATAGGCATAAATACAATTGTGATAAATACCATTGTATAGCCAAGCTGTAAGGAACTTAATGGTAATACGACCGCAATCCCAATAAACACAAACATTAAAGATAAAATATGCCCTAATAATTCTGAAACTGTGTGGAAATGATACTTTACCCAATTTACCGCAAAGATTACAGAAGCGTATGCGGATACCTCTACCATTGGTAATGTTATTTGTAAACCAACCATACGGATCACTCCGCTTAGCACAATACCCATAACGAACATTTGTATTACGTTATCCTTCATCTTTTCATATCCAATAAACTCACAAGTTAAGAATGCGGATACAATACTGCATGCTAGTGAAGGTAGTGTATACCCATTGATTGCATAGGCAATTGCCAGAAATAATACCGAACGATTTACGAAATATAGTTGTTTGTTTGTCATACTCATCACCTTTTCTACATGGATTATCTTAGCAGTTAGGTATATAATTGATGTGCACATAAATGCACATCAATTAAGAATATGAAAAATACAAACGCACTCCCATTACAAATTTTAGAGATACTACGTCAGTATCCAGATCAAGAACATCTCATTTCAATGCCTGAACTACAGGCTATCTTAGAGTCAGAAGGTTTTCCTTCGAATCGACGTACTATATATCGCGCAATTGAGATACTACGAGAATACAACTATGATATTCGCTATGAATTTCATAAATTTTATTCTGGCTATTACCTCGTACCGTACTTTGATGAAGCAGAGCACTTTATCCTATCAGACTATTTAAGTCAAATCACATCTTTATCTAACAAAGAAGTTACTACATTACAAAATAAATTACAGACACTTTCCAGCCCATATCACAGTCTTAAACGTAAGTCTAATTCACATACAAGTAATCAAGATATTTTATCCAATATAAAATTGATTTTACATGCGATCAAGCATTCCTATCAGATTTCCTTCTACTACTTCGACTATACAATTTCCAAGGAAAAGAAATACCGCAAGAATAAAAAGCGTTATATTTCAACACCTTATGCAGTCACTTCCTACGAAGGAAAATACTATTGTGTACTCTATAGTGAGAAGTATCAATCCTTTACAAACTATCGTATTGATAAGATGGAAACCGTTCGTCTGATTGAACAACCAGTAGAGACAATCGCATTCAACTTAGATGATCACCTACAAACATCTATGAAGATGTATGCAGGGAAAGCAGAAACAATTACCATCAAATGTACGACTGATATGGCAAGTATCATCCAAGATGAATTTGGCAGTCATATGATTATTTCAGAAGTAAAAGACAACTCTTTTACAGTAAGCTTAAAAACAGCGATTACTCCAACCCTTTTAAGTTGGCTATTGTTATTCTATAATCGCGTGACAGTACTCCAACCTGCAGAGTTAAAGAAAAATTATTAACAATCGCAAATACGGTAATCGATACCTATTCGAAAGGAACCCTATGAACGAAAAGATACAAGAACTTCAACAAATCATCGACAATTCAAATCATATCGTATTCTTTACTGGTGCAGGTGTATCCACCGCAAGTGGCATTCCTGATTTCCGTAGCACAGATGGACTCTACAATCAAAAGTATCAATTTCCACCAGAAGAAATCTTAAGTCACCATTTCTTCAAACAACACACAGAGGAATTCTTTCGCTTTTATCGCGATAAAATGCTATATCCAGATGTTAAGCCCTCTTTTGTACATCAATATATCGCTACTTTAGAAAAGCGCAATAAAAAGGTTACCATCATCACACAAAACATTGATGGTTTACATCAATTAGCAGGTTCAACAAATGTATTAGAATTACATGGTAGTGTTTTACGTAACACATGCATGCAATGCCATGCAAAGTACCCACTCGATGAAATCTTAAAAATGGATACTGTACCACACTGTCCAAAATGTAATGGTATCATTAAACCAGATGTAGTCTTGTATGAAGAAGGATTAGATGAAACTATTCTCAATCAAGCTTTACATGCATTACAAACTGCGGATACCTGTATCGTATTAGGTACATCTCTTGTTGTATATCCAGCCGCAGGACTACTGCGTTATTTTGGCGGTGATAAACTCGTCCTAATTAATCGTGACCAAACAAGTTATGACTCTACCGCAGATTTAACAATACATGATGACTTTATCAATATATTCCCTAGTCTAAAATAAAAAGGTTATTCTACAATAACCCAATTCCAGTCACAAAGATTTCAATCCCAATGAGGATCAGAATCACCCCACCTAAAATGGATGATTTATTCGCAAAGACCATACCAAACTTCTTACCTAGCACGACACCTACATAACAAATGATAAATGTTACAACTGCAATGATAACTGAAGTAATCAATGCGGAGGATAATGTATAGTCTGCAATCGTAAATCCAACAGATAAAGCATCAATCGAAGTCGCGATACCTTGAATCAGAAGTTTACGAGTACTAGCTTCATATTCAGCTTCATCCTCTTCCTCTTCTTCAAAACCATCCTTGATCATTCCACCACCGATATAGAGTAGTAAGATTAAGGCAATCCACGGTACAACATCCATAAAGATTGTAAAAGCAGAAGAAACCGTATGTACCGCAAACCATCCAATCATTGGCATTAAAAATTGAAAACCCGCAAAAACAATGGCAATCTGAATCATTCTAGATATTGCCATTTTCTTTTCGTTCATACCATTTGCCATTGATACAGAGAAAGCATCCATCGCAAGACCAACACCCAATAAAGCGGCTTGTATTAATAGTTTTATCATATCCATTCACTCCTATTGAATATGGTAAGGAACATGTTAATAAAAAAAGACCATGTATTACCAAAAAGGTAATCATGAGTCTCGCTAATTAAAACAAGCCAGGTTTTTACCAGTATGTTGACTTGCTGCACGGGCATGTGCCAGCTACTCCCTCAAATTACATCTATATTTTCGCCGAACACATTTCTGTTAGTCAAGGCTTACTTCAACTTTCAAAGTCTTTTCTAGCCATACACTAACACTTCCATCAGTACAGGAGAATTCTCCACAACCATCTTCATCAATCATAACTGTATTAGTACAGTTTCCTAAAATATCTCTGAATTCCTTTCCTGTATGATTTGTACCGATATACATTCTCTTAGAGCCACCACATCGATTCGATAACACAACAGCTAAACCACTTCCACTAACTTCATCACTACCACTTCTTGTCCAACCAATTATATCTGGATGATCAAAATAGTCATGTTGTTCGCCATAGGCATAAAGTTCTCTAATCTTCATTAATGTAGGAAGCTCAGCTACCGCAGGAACATTCTTAGCAGGAATCCCATATAAATCCCCATAGAACACACATGGCACCCATCAATACGCAATAAAATTAACGCATACGCTAGTGGCTTGAACCATGATAAGACAAAGGATTCCAATGATTGTCCTGGCTCAGTATCATGATTATCCACGAACGTTACCGCATGCCATGGATCATTTTCTACAAGTGTTCCTTGAAACAACTGACGCATATCAAAGTTACCATTTGTATCGGATGCGTTTAATAACTGATAGTGTAATGGCACATCAAATAAAGACATACAATCCGACGCATCCGTAAGATACTCTTGTAACTTACTAAGATCACCATTCCAATACTCACCTACCGCAAAGAAATTTTCTCCTTTGTATGCACGCATGTCAGATAACCAATTCTTAAAGAATTGGTTATCAATATGTTTTACCGCATCTAAACGCATACCATTAATACTGGTAGTATCTAAATACCATTTACCCCAGCGATTAAATTCTTGTAATACTTCTTGATTTTTTTAAAAATCAATATCACAACCCATTAAAGTAATCATAGTTACCATTTTCACTATCTACATTTGAATCCCAATTCTTTCCTTCAATAAGATAGATTGCACTCTGTTTCTTCTTCTCATCCCAATCTATCCCATCAAAATGACTTGCATTCCATGTAAATGTAGAATACTTTCCATGTCGATTTGGAAAAGTAAATTTTGTCCATGCAGTAATTTGATAATCGCCACCAATCTCTTCATTACGATTATTCGGGTCTGACTTAATGACATCTATCGTTTCTTCTGTATCACCACCCATTTTCTGATTTAACACAATATCCGCTAGAACTGATATATTTTCTTTTTGCAATGCATCAATCGCATCTAGATATTCTTGTTTCGTGCCATATTTTGTAGGAATCGTTCCCTTTTGATCAAACTCTCCAAGATCGTATAAATCATAGACACCATATCCCACATCATTTACTCCACCAGCTCCTTTATATGCTGGTGGCAACCACACCAGTGTGACTCCCAGATTAGAAAAAGAAGGTGCCAGCACCTTCAGTTTATTCCAATGTTGACTATCATCTGGAAGATACCACTCAAACGCTTGTAATAGTGTATCATTTTTCTCCATAGTCACCTCTTATTCAAGAGTTAGTTTCGCTACCTCTTTCTCAAAATATTCCTTTGTGTCTTCAATTGATAAATCTAACACAACAGAAAGTTCTTCATATAGGTATTTCTCAGCTATCTGTAAATATTCATCATCAATAGAAGCTAACTTCTTATGTTGTTCAAGACGTTCTTGATTACGTCCATACGAAGTCTTGATGATACGTACTAATTCACTAATATCATTTCCCTTTAACAGTGAAGCATACTGACTCTTCATATTCGCAGGTTTACTTTCAAGAGTCTCTAAATCAGGTGTATCGATAATCAACTGATCAATCTCCTCTTTTGTAATTAAATCACGTAAGTGACCTGCTTTATTGGATACTGGAACCTGAATGGAAACAGATCCAGAAGTAGGAAAATACGGTTCAAGAATATAACATTGTTCCCCCGTAAAGTCACTGCGTTTCTTTCCTGTAATGCGACATACATCTCTTCGATAGACAACGATATCTTTTACTTTATACAAAGAAATCACCTACTTTCACCACTTCTATTTTACCACAATATCCATCTTTTTCCTAATGCGCCAAAAGTCGCAAAGAAAAGAAGTTGCCTGCCACAACTTCTCCATCTTTATGATTAACGTGTTCCCTTATCGTAAGGAATACCTTCTGCCTTAGGTGCTCTAGATTTTCCACTAGAGAAGCCTAACACAATTAATACGACAAGATAAGGAATAATGTTATAGAAATACATTGGTAATGGTAGTCCTTTTGTGAATGGAATCTGGTTATAAACAACACTTAAACACTTTAGGAAACCAAACATTAAGGAACCAAAAGCAACACCAAGTGGTGACCAGTTACCGAAATCATGATAGCCATCGCTAAGAATCCCATACCAGCTACTGCACCAGAAGCTGTACCATTGGCAACTGTCGCAATATATAAGTAACCACCAAATCCACCTAACGCACCTGAGATTGTTGTACCAAGATAACGCATCTTATATACATTGATACCTACAGAGTCAGCTGCTTGTGGATGTTCACCACATGCACGCAAACGTAAACCTGTCTTCGTCTTATACAAGAAGATAGATAAGATAATAAATAATGCAAGTGCAATAAAGGTTGAAATATAAGCCTTATCAAATAGTACCGAAAAGATACCTGTCGCTTCTTTATTTTGGATAACATAACCAAAGTCATGACGTTGTCCAAGGGAGTCGACAGCTGTACCCATCTCTAACTGGTCTTTACTTGTAAATACCTTGATAAAGAAGAGTGCAACAGCTGGCGCAAGAAGATTTAATGCAGTACCAGCAATTGTCTGATCTGCTTTAAACTTAATCGCAGATACAGATAATAGAAGTGAAAATAATGCCCCTGCAACAGCTGCCGCAAGCATCGCTACCACAAACATAATCTGATTATGGTCAACGAAGAATGGAACATTCTGTCGTAATAATAGTGTCACAACTGCACCAATGAAGGCACCAAAAATCATAATACCATCTAATGCAATATTGATGATACCACTACGTTCCGCAAACATACCTGCTAAGGCAACGATCAATAGCGGAATGGTAAAAATCAATGTTTTCTGAAGAATAAAAATCATTTCTTTTCCTCCTTGCTATTTTTGATCTCTGTCTCAATTTCTTGTAAGGATTTCTTCTTCGTGCTTAGTAACATACTAATATATCTTGCAAAGCCTGAGAAATATACAATCATCGCAACCATTAACTGAGATACATATTCGTTGAATGCAGTATTCGCCGCTAGGTTTGATCCACCTACGTTGATATACTTTAAGAATATTGCAGTAAAGATAATACCGATAGGGTTATTTCCTGCAAGCAAGGCTGCAGGGATACCATTGAATCCATCTACTGGTAAAGTTTGGTACGTCTCCCATTTAAAGTCCTGATGACCATTGAGACACCAGATAGAAGCACCCATCGCCGCAAGTCCACCAGCAATAGCCATCGCTAGAAGTAGATTTCTCTTTTCATTCATGCCTACATACTTTGCACCATCACGGTTATACCCACAAGCCTTTAGTTCATATCCAAATGTCGTCTTATTCATCACAACATAAAGTACGATGGCTACACAGATTGCTAGGAATATACTTGCGTCAGCATAGGATACAACAGAACCACCAGAGAAGATCTTATCTAAACCAAATGTTGCCGTTGCGATATTATTTACTTCTGTTTTCATGATGAAGTTTACTTTTGATTCCGCAACGTTAATAAACTTAGAACCATTAAATACCCAGCTAACTACATTGGCCGCAATCCAGTTTGTCATAATACAAACGATAACTTCGTTGACATTGAGATATGCTTTGAAGAAACCAGGAATTGCACCCCAGAGTGCACCAGCTAATGTGCCACAAATTAATGCTAGCAACCAAATCACTGGAGATGGAACAGCTGCAGATGGGATTGATAATGAAACAATTAATGTTACCATTGCACCCATTAAGTACTGTCCTGGAGCACCAATATTAAATAGACCTGTCTTAAAAGCAATACATGCAGATAAACCAGTCAGAATTAATGGAGTTGCATTAAACAACATGTTACCAAACTGGAATAGTGAATTACCACCACCAGAGAATGGTCCACCAAGAACAATCAAAATACCACGTACTGCTTCCGCAAATCCAATACGAGGATTAAATACAGACAGTAATACAAGAACAACAAATCCAACAAAGATACCGCCGAAGATACACAGTAAAGAAGCACTTAGCGATTTTAATCCTTCAGAGGATTTTTTATTTTTATTTTTCATCGCTCTTCTCCTCCTTACCATTACGCTTCGCACCTGCCATATATAGACCTAACTCTTGTACAGTTGTCTTCTTAGGATCTAGTTCGCCAACAATTTCGCCTTCATACATGACAAGAATACGGTCAGATAAGTTCATAACCTCATCTAATTCCAGAGAAACAAGCAATACACCTGCTCCACTATCACGACTTTGAATAATCTGTTTGTGAATATACTCAATCGCACCAACATCTAGACCACGTGTAGGCTGTACCGCAATCAATAAATTGTGCTTACGGTCTAATTCACGTGCAATAATAGCCTTCTGCTGGTTACCGCCAGACATACTACGAGAAATTGTAATTGGCCCTTGACCACTACGTACGTCGTATTCTTGAATGAGTCTTTCCGCATACTTCCGAACTTCCTTGAACCGGATCATGCCATGACTTTGGAACTCTGGTTCAAGATACCGTTGTAAAACTAAATTTTGTTCTAAACTGTAATCCAAAATTAAACCATGTTTATGACGATCTTCTGGAATATGAGATATACCATGTGTATTCTTATAGCGAATTGAAGTATGAGATACGTCTCTCATTTCACCATCAATATTGAGTTTTTACCTTACCACTCTTAATCTTTTTCAAGACCAGTGATTGCATGTACTAACTCCGTCTGCCCATTCCCATCAATACCTGCAATACAAACTATCTCACCCTTACGCACCTTGAAAGATACGTCATGAATACTATCCTTCTTATGAATCTTATCAAAGACACATAAGTTCTCCAGTTCTAACACTTCTTCAGTAGGATTGCTTTCCTTCTTATCAACAACGAACTTAACATCACGACCAACCATCATATTTGATAGTTCTTCCTTCGTCGTATTCTTCACATCAACTGTGCCGATATACGCACCCTTACGAAGTACAGAGCATCGATCTGCCACCTGCATAATTTCATTTAATTTATGCGTGATAAATAAGATAGACTTTCCTTCCTTTGCAAGACTCTTCATGATTTGCATGAGTTCTTCAATTTCTTGTGGTGTCAATACAGCCGTAGGTTCATCAAAGATCAAAATATCATTATCACGGTATAACATCTTTAGGATTTCTGTACGCTGTTGCATACCTACCGTAATATTTTCAACTAGCGCATCTGGATCAACGTTTAATCCATAAGACTTCGATAACGCAACAACCTTTTTACGTGCTTCCTTCTTACTGATAAAGCCAAGCTTTGTTGTTTCAACACCAAGAATAATATTTTCTAAAACAGTAAACACCTGCACTAACTTAAAGTGCTGATGTACCATTCCAATGCCCAAATCATTCGCATCATTTGGATTATTGATTTGAACTGGCTTTCCATTCTTATAAATCTGTCCCTCTTCTGGTTGATATAGACCGAAAAGAACACTCATCAAAGTACTCTTACCAGCACCATTTTCACCCAAAAGTGCATGAATTTCACCCTTCTTTAACTGCAATGTAATATTGTCATTCGCGATAATACCTGGGAAATCTTGGTAATATTGCGCATTTCAATAATATAGGGAGATTCATGAACTATCTTTTCATCCATAGTATATCCTCCATTACTGATGATGTAATAATCAATTTTTTTTTCTTGTTGTAAGATAATTATACATGATATTTTTTTGCAAGGTTATATGAGCAGTTTTTATATCACGTATCTTTGATACAGGATATAAAAACCGTCCTTACATACAACAAGAATATACAAATACAGGGATGATAGCGTTACTATCATCCCTGTAAAGAACTTATGACTTCATTACGCTTCAAAATCAATTGTTACGTTTGGAATGCCCTTCAACCAGTCAGCGTTGTTTGCGTCATCCGGTGTCTTAGAATCTGGTACGATTTCACCGTCAGCAACCTTCTTGAACAATGCCTTATATTGTTCAACTGTGAAGTTCTTCATTGACCATGTATCTTCTGGTAAGCCTGTAGCACCTTCAGCTGCGCCGAGGTTCTGAGCCTTATCAGCAAGTTCACTGTCCCACTTATCATCATAGAATTGACCTAAAATACGTTCAACAGATGCACTTAAGCCCTTCATAGCACTTGTAATAACCTTTGAACTTTCAGCAGACTGGTCAACGTCTACACCGATAATCTTTGCATTTTCATATTCAGAAGCTGCAGATAATACAGACTGGAACATTGATCCACCACATGCGAATACAACTTCAGTTCCAGATGCATACCAACCAGCAATCTGTGTCTGTAATTCTGTTGAAGCTGAGAATGTAGAACCATACTTATAGGAGTACTTGATTTCTACTGTGATTCCTTTTTCCTTCGCAGCAGCACTTGCGCCTTGAACGAAACCATAACCGAAACGATTACATGCAGGGTTAGCGCCTCCGCCTCCACCTGTATAACCTAGTTTTGTATAGCCTTCCATTACTGCAGCGTATCCAGCAAAGTAACCAGCTTCCTGTTCCTTATAAACAATAGCTGTAACGTTTGGTAGACCTAAAGCCCAACCATCAACGAATGCAAATTTAACATCTGGATTTTCCTTGGCAACTGTTTCCATTGCCTTAGCCTGTAAGAATCCTGGAGCCACAATGATCTTCGCACCATTTCGATAGCTTGTTTCATCGCATCGATACGGTCGTTATCTGTTGCGTCTGCACCGTTGGCTGGCTGATAGTAATTGTGTGTTAACTTGTGGTCTTCCGCATACTTTACAGCACCTTCATAAGTACCTTGGTTGAAGCCTTTGTCCATTAACTGACCAACGTCAGTAACAACCGCAACTTCAGCAGTAGCCTTGCCTGAACCTGTTTCTGTAGCAGTACTGTTCTTTGCAGTATCTCCGCCACAACCTGCCATCGTTGCAATCATTGCAAGTGATAGCACAGAAGTTAATAATTTCTTCATGATAATTCTTTCCCTTTCTTTGTCAGAATTTTCTGACTCCCGTTATATCCATTTTAAAACGTAACGAAAGCGTTTTGCAACAACCCAATCTTGAACTTCCACTTTTCTGGTTATTAAATTTAATCTTTAATTTGCCATTTTTATCTATTAAGAACGATAAAAGCGTGATACGCTAAACACAGATATTGTAGAAAAGAAGCTTTTTAAGCAAATGAGGTCACTATGAAAGTAGAATTTAAAAAGTTAGGAATCAACGGCGAAGGAATCGGTTTTATTAATCGAAAACCAGTGTTCTGTGATGGAGTATTACCAGAAGAAACAGCAGAAGTTGAAATCATCGAGGAGAAACCAAAATACGCAATGGCTCGCCTCAAGCGACTTATCACAAAATCACCAGATCGTATTGAATCCCCCTAGTCCACTAGAACAAGCACATGGTTGCCCTCTCTTTATTTTGGATTACCAAAAACAATTACGTCATAAACAAGATATTCTTGAACAAGCATTATTTAAATATGGAAATGTAAAACGTTCCTTCGTGCGTGATATGCACGCAAGTGAAAAGCAAGTTGGTTATCGCTCTCAATGTAAACTACCAGTCCAGAAATCACATGATGTATTGGTCAATGGTATGTATGAACCCAAGACAAACCACTTCCATCCTATCGAACATTTCTTAATCCATGATCCAAAGTTAGAAGAAATCCGTAAAGAAATCTTACGTATCCTCAACGAAGAAGGCTATGATGCCTACAACCAGAGATCACAAAAAGGATTACGTTATATCGTTCTACGTGTGATCGATGGCAAGGCACAGTGTACCCTTATCACCGGTAAAGAACATATCCCTTCTATCATCATTGATAGAATCATGGAAATTCCTGGTATGGAATCCCTATGTCAATCCTTTAATACCAATCGTAAGACAAATCAGATATTTGGTTCACCCGCAAAAGTACTTGCAGGACAACATGCATTAACCATCTCCATGGATCAGATTCAGCTTCAACTTTCAGCAGAATCCTTCTTCCAATTAAACATTGACCAAGCCGAAAAGATGTATCAGATGGCAATCAGTAAGATTGACCCATGCAAGGTATTGGTAGAAGCTTATTGCGGTATCGGTACGATGGCACTTATGGCCAAGGATAAGGCAAATGTCGTCTATGGTATTGAATCTGTTCCAAGTGCTGTTGAAAATGCCACAAACAACGCTAAACTAAACAACATCGCAAATACAGAATTCATCTGTGATGATGCGGCACATGGCTTACGCAAGATTGCGATGAAGAAGACAGTTGACTGCTTATTAGTTGATCCACCTCGCAGTGGTATGGATGATGAAATGCTAGATACCATCATGCATGTATTACCAAAGAAGATCGTATATATCTCTTGTAATCCTTCCACCCTTGCAAAGAACCTCAAAGTACTCAAGCAACGCTATCACGTAGTGACTGTAATTCCATATGACTTATTCCCACAGACACCACTTGTAGAATCTATTACAGTATTGGAGTTAGGTTAATGAAATACCTCGTAAAAGACAATACGATTACGATTGATCCAGAAGGAAAAATACCTCAAAAAAACAGTAGAAGATTTTTCTAAACGATTACTATCAATCAAAGAAAAACAAATATCTACTATTGTTAAATAAACAAATCTTATTAGACGGTACCCCAGTCAAACACGGCAAAGAAATCATTGACCACAAAACTATCACAATCACCTTCCCAGAAGAATCAATCGATTGGATTCCTGCAGAAACAGAATGTAAAGTCGTATATGAAGACGCATTCATCTATATCGTGCATAAAGATGCAGGTATGATTATCCATGGTGATCCTGGAGATACAACATGCTTGAATGCTTATGCGGCTAGATACCAGATCAACCATGGCATCAAACAACCAGTACGACCAATTCACCGTTTAGATAAAGATACGGTTGGACTTGTCATCTACTCAAAGATACCATTCTTCCAACCATGGTTTGATGCACAACTTTCTAGCAAGAAAATTCATCGTCACTACCTAGCAATTACAAATGGTAATATTGATCCAAACTTCCGTATGACAATCAATAAGCCACTAGGAAGAGATCGTCATAACAGTGGTATGTATCGCGTTTCTTCAACAGGAGTTGAAGCTATCACACGTGTAGAAGCACTGGGCAATTATCAATCCTACAGTTTACTAGGATGTACACTTGAAACAGGTAGAACTCACCAAATCCGTGTTCACCTTGCCAGCATTGATCATCCTATCGTCAATGACGTACTCTACGGTATTAAAACAAAAGATTTCCCTGCGATGGGCTTATGGGCAGACTGGATTGCATTTAGAAATCCAATTACTAATAAAAAGCACAAGATTTTTGATCAACCAAATCCAATGTATGAACCATTCAAAAAGTAGATGACCAGCATCTACTTTTTCGTTATACAATCCCTAATTCTTCTAATACCTTCGCTACACCATCATTTGCGCAAGTATCCGCAACAATATCCGCATGCTCACGAACATCATCCTTCGCATTGCCTAAGGCAACACCAATTCCCAGCTTTCTGAATAAATGGTGTATCATTTCCTGCGTCACCAAACGCAATAACATTTTCCCAAGTATAACCCTTCTCCTTGAGTACGGCTTCTACTGTTAATGACTTATTGATAGAATGCAAGAATACATCAAATCCCTTTAGAGATGACCAAGCAAATACCAAGTCAGGTATCTCCTTTGCAAAATTCATAATCACATCTTCATCGCCCACTAAGAATGTTCCTAGAGGATTGCCATATTCTATGTGATGCGTGCGCTTCTCTGTATCATCGATAATCAGTTTAGCCTTGATAGGATCACCATTTACATACCCATCCACAAACCTCTGATGTGCGTTGTATGTCACTACGTGATCTACGAACTTAAAACCTAGACCAATATCATTCGCTTGCGCAAAAGAAATGATTCGATTCATATACTCTGTTGGTAGTGGATGTGTCTCTAACACAGTACCATCACGCTTTACCAAACACGCACCATTGATTGTCCCAATGATATCCATTGGTAAATCCTCAAATAACGTTGGCTGTAAGAACGTATAATGTCTACCCGTATTAATCATGACATCATAACCATTGGTCATCGCTGTTTGTAAGCATTACGATTACGCTCACTTAACTGCTCAGAACCACTTGGAATCAGTGTATTGTCTATATCACAGACAATCATTTTTATCTTATCTACATTCATATTCATAACTTCAAAATTATAGCATACCGTGCTAATATATAAAGTGTTCTGTGCTCGTGGCGCAACTGGATAGCGCATTTGATTCCGAATCAAAAGGTTGTGGGTTCAATTCCCATCGAGCACACCATTCAAAATTAGAAATAAGCCCTTTTATTTAAAGGGTTTTTTTATTATGTTTTAGTATATTTGGAGAACTTTGAAGTGAACCCAATGAGATGCTCGGTCGCATAATTCTCTTTAACAATATATCTAGCTAGAGGTTATGTTCTTCTTTGTACATATCATTCATGAATTCCTTTTTGGTTTGAGTTACATTCTTCGTACACATAGTTTGCAACATAGATACTGAGATATTCCGTATTCATGCATTAACTCTTTTTATTTACTGTTAGAAAAAAACTTATTTAGTTTTAAACTAAATAACGATATCAAGAAGAAGACTATTCCCATTGATAAATATATAAAAATTTCTGATTGTAAGAAGTTAATAGAGCGGAAGAAAATAGAAAGATGATTTCCAGAAAATTATTCCCCATATTAAGAATAGAAAGTATTGTGGCTCGTTGATTTTCAAGATGGATTTTATTTATAAAAGAATTTTTCCATCTTATCTAATAATGTACTGATAATAGAAAGAATAAATGGAAGCACAACCATTGGAATTAAAATGAAATAGATTGTTAAGAAGTGCAAAAAAATAACAAAGATTAGACTACAAATAGCAGAAGTGCTAATAAATAGAATTTTATTTGAATACTTTTTCTGTCATTTTAAAAAAAGTAAGGAATAATTAAATCACCTGCTGTATAAATCAAAATAATTGGTGTTATTAATTCTTCAGATAACCCAGCTGATGCAATTTTCAATATATACATAAAGTTAATAATAATAAAAGACAAGCCAATCAAAGAATTAAGAATCAAAAAAATACGAGTAAATTTGAATTTAAATTCTTTAACTATTTCTATTAGTTTTTATTTTTTTAACAGGATTTTTCTCCATTTTCTATTACTTGAATTTCATTAGGAGATATAGATAAGAAAAATGAGACCGATAATAGAAAAAGATCAATGATACAAATATTAAACCATTAATTTTCAATTTGTTTTATATAACAAGGAAAAAAAGAATTGTACTCACTATAAAACCTGTAGATCCGAAAAGCGATAAATTTTGCTTTTTCCTGTGTATATAAATCATTATCTGAATCACAAAAAGAATGTATATACGCATCGATTGTGCCAGATGAAAATGTAGCTGCGATAGCTTCTATAATGGTTTCTAAAAAGAAAAAAATGTAACACCGAAAGCCAATTAAGAATATCAATTTGCATAAACAAAGTAATATTTGATTTAATATCAAGGATTTTTTTATATCCTATCTTATCTGTTAGGATTCCAGATGGAATTTCTAGAAGAAAGATAAGAAAAGATAGAATTGCTTGTAGATAGAAGAACCATGATAAAGATACTCCTTTATTAAGACGAACAAGGATAGCAACAGGTGCATAGAGAACCATACCATTACAAAAACCCGCTAAATCTATCCATAAAAAATTGTTTAGCTTTCATTGTTATCACTCCAAAAGAAGACCATTTAATTTTTAGATTAAATGCTTCTATAATAATTTGTTTTTAATATGAACTGCGTATTATAAAACTATTACAATCACATCGTCAGCACCACCACAGCAAAAGCTAGTATTAGAATAAAAATCTCTTATCGTATTATATCAAAGTTATAAGATTTAGAATATAACTTCTTGAATATTGTGGTGATAAGAGGACTCTTGAAATTTAGACTTTAACTAGTAGACTGTCATCCATGTCATTGTATAGTCATCCCACGGTTTATCTTCAGCTAGAAGAAGACAAAATAGATTTTTTTCAAAACCCTAAGTTTTCATAATAGAAAAAAAGGATTATCATCAAACATGAATGCATGTATCAAGATAATCCTTTTTTTATAACGAATTATCAACCTAGGAAGTGTAACTTTTCATTCATCAGATGATAAGAAACAGAATCTGTTTTGTATTCTACTTCACCATCTGTATGAACCCATACTGGTTGTTCTGTTTGAATATGGATTTGTTTGCCTTCTTTTAGGGAAACACCTTTGAAATTTCCGTGTTCTCCCTTCATTGCGTAAGGGAAGATACGGAAGAAGTCAATTCTACCTAAACCATCCGCAATACAAGCATTCAAGATACCATCGCAGGGATTCGCTGTTGGACAGAACTTAAAGCCTCCACCTTCATATGGTTCGTTCATTGTTGCGATAAACAATAACTTATCATAGGAATAACTTTGATCATCAATCTGAATCTTTGTCTTGAAGTGATGATGTAAGAAAATTAAGCGTGCACCAACAAACAAGTAAATGAGCTTACCTAAATGTAATGCATTTAAGACTTTCTTCCATGGTGATCTTTGAACCTGCTCAGAAATTGCGGCGTCATAGCCAATACCAGAACTGATATTGTAGCGACGTGAATACGGTTTGTCAGATACCTTATTCCCCTTTTCATCATAGCGTGTATGATATGTCAATACACCTACATCTAAGTCTTTGCCATGCTGGTCATTTAAAATATGGTGTAAACATTCAATCTCTGTTCCATGAATACCAAGTGACTTAGCTAAGTCATTACCTGATCCACAAGGAATCAAGCCAAGATATGTCTTCTCAAAATTTACAATACCGTTTACCGCTAGATTCATAGAACCATCGCCACCAATCAAGATGATATTAACTCTTTCATTGGTTGACGTTAGTTCTTGCATGATTTCCTTAATACCATGTTCGAGAGTTGAAAGATGTACTTCATAATTAACACCAATCGTATCGAGTTCTTTTTTGATGATATCCCAACATTCATTCGTCCTACCACTAGCCCCAGCAGGATTTATCACAATATGATAGACACTCATTTTATTCCCCTTCATCCACAAACCGAAGTACCTTTTGTTGTCCATCTGCAGGAATGATTGCCTGCGGGAAGATTTGTCTTATGACTGTTTCATATCCCAATGGATCTTTGATGGATGGAGAATAGTGTGTAAACCATAATTCTTTTACCATCATTTTCTTTGCAAGGATTGCTGTTTCTTGCATGGTACTATGTTTGTTTAGATTTGCTTTTTCAATCTTTTCTGGATCACCATACATACCCTCACCAATATAGAGGTCCGCATGGCTTCCGTATGTCACCAATTCTTCTAGTGGTCTTGTATCTGTTGCATAGACCAGCTTGAGTCCTTGGCGACTTTCACCCAATACATCATCAGGTGTATATATCTTACCATCAAACCCGATTGTATTTCCTTTTTGAAGCTTTCCCCATAGTTGCATTGGCACATCCTTTGCAATTGCCTTGTCCTTATCAAACTTACGCATGCGGTCTAATTCAAAGATATATGCATAACAAGGCACACTATGTTTTGCATGTAATGCTTTGATTTTAAGACCTTTTATTTCAAAGTCTGCTTGTGGCCCATCAATCTCTACAAGTTTAATTTCAAAAGGAATATAACGAGCAACTTTATAGATACCCTCAAATACTTCTGTTAAACCTTTTGGCCCGTAGATTGTTACAGGTTCTGTTCGCTCAGACTTTGCCATCGTTAGTAATAGACCAGGTAAACCAGCTGTATGGTCTGTATGGAAATGTGTTAAAGAATTGTATCGATTGTCTTACAAGAATATCCATATTGATGTATGGCTATCTGTGTACCCTCTCCACAATCCACTAGTAATGTATTTCCATTCCACCTTACCAACAAGGATGTTAACCATCGATTTGGTAAAGGAACCGTTCCACCTGTACCTAGTAAACAAATATCTAGCATAAAACCTCTTTCTACTCATCTATGGTAACACAAAAAGCCCTGCAAAGCAGGACTTAGAGTTCTTTGATAATCGCAGATAATTTTGGTAATAATTGTTGCTTTCTAGAAATGATATTTGGATCATAACCTGAATGTTCATCAATCTGTGTTTCAATCATCTCGGATAATACATAAGACATCGGTCCATAGAAGACGAAGTAAGAACCATTACCCATTACATCTGTAAATAACATCAGTAACAGATCTAAATGACGATCCTTCTGTTCCTTCTCCATATTCTCTTTGAATGCAGGTAGTAACTTCTGTACTTCTTCGGTATGACTGTAGTTTGTCTGACCGATAGAAATCTTGTATCTACCGATATCATAGTTCTTAAGGTCACGATTGAGGATTTCATGTGGTGTAGAATCCTTCAAGGCAACAGAAGCACCTAACATCTCTCTTGCATAAGCATCAATATCATCGATACCTGCAAGTTCTGCTAACTTCTTAGCCACATTGATGTCTTCTAAGGTTGTTGTGGCAGACTTAAAGTTTAATGTATCAGAGAGAAATTGCACTCATCATTAAGCCAGCCATAGTTGGATCTGGAACGATATTCTTCTCACAATATAAGCCATACACAATTGTACTTGTACAGCCACAACGATGGTTACGATATTCAATAGGATGATCTGTTTGAATATCTCCAATATGGTGATGGTCAATAATTGCGACAATATCTGCTTTATCAATATGATTCATTGTTTGGTTTGTTGCGCTATGGTCAACAAGTGCAATACGTAGTTTCTTATAGTTACGTGTGTGGTAACGTGATACACCACCTACAACTTTACCATTTTCATCTAGTACAGGATAACTACGTACACGTGAGGCATTCATCTTTGTCGCAACATCTTCTACATACTCTGTATTCTTAAAACAGATTAAATTTGTAGTCATAATCTGAGAAACAGAATAACTTTCCGTGATAACTGTCGCTGTATGCATGGTACGATCAGGTGTCTCAACGATTGCACAACCATACTCCTTGGCTAGTTCTTTAACATCATCTGATGCATGTTCATCACAAGTTAGAACCAAACATTTTACACCTAGACGAATTAGTTTAGCTGCTTTTCATGGCCTTCGGACATGATGATAATACTGCCAGCGATAAAACTCTCAACCAGTTTCAAATCATCTAAAGTAACGATGTGTACTTGACCATTTGTACTGAATTCATTTGGTCGCAATACAACCTTGCCACCAATCGTACGTGCGATATTATCTAATGTCGCAGTTGCCATCAAGTCCTTTAAATCAGTATCTTCGTGGATACGATAACGAGAAAGATCACTTGTAGAACAGATACCACATAGATTCTCATTTTCATCCAGAACATACAAAGAACGGTTTTGTGTTCTTAACATCAGATGCCATGCATGATGAACTGTTTCATCATAACGAATGGTTGTTGGAGTATCGAGATTGATATCTGCTAAACGTGCACGTGCATCCGTCATCAATAACGGATTATCTAAATGAAATGTACGTAAAATAAATTTTGTTTCTTCATTCAAAGGCCCTTGACGACAAGCAATTGCCGTACTACCAGTCTTATTCAATAAATTCGCAAACGCAATTGCCGAGCAGATTGAATCACTATCTGGATGTTTATGACCTGTTACATAAATATTGTGATTACTCATGTCCTTTCAACTAACCCTCCACAAATTATCTAATATATTAATAACTTAATACTTCATTACCATCTTCTGTAATCAAAATTGTATATTCCCATTGCGCACTATCTTTGCCATCTTTCGTGCTGATTGTCCAATTATCATATGGGTCAATTACAACCGAAGCTTTTCCTAAGTTAATCATTGGCTCAATCGTAAGAATCATACCTGGTACAAGTACCATACCTGTACCCTTCTTACCAACATGCGCCACAAATGGATCTTCATGGAATTCAATGCCTACTCCATGACCACCCAATTCTCTTACAACACTATATCCTTTGGATGTCGCATACTTCTGTATTGCATAACCAATATCCCCAACGGTATTCCATGGTTGTGCAGCTGCTAGTCCAATCTCAAGACATTTCTTTGTTTCTTCGACAAGCTTACGGCGCTCTTCACTTACATTTCCAATACAAAACATACGGGACGCATCACCATAATAGCCATCCACAATTGTTGTGCAGTCAACATTGACAATATCACCATCATGCAGTTTCTGAATATGCTTTGGAATTCCATGGCATACAACACTATTGATTGATGTGCATACATGTTTTGGAAAACCCTCATAGTGATATGGTGCACAGATTCCACCATTTTTTTCAGTAAAATCTTTAACAATATCATCGATTTCCTGTGTCGACATACCAACGTGAATATGTTTTTCTACTTCGTCTAATACCTGTTTATTTAATAGCGAAGCTTTGCGAATTCCTTCAATCATCGTTGGACGCTTGATATATTTTTCCTCAGGTAAAATCGCACCTTTTTGTCTTAATTCCTCCATACGTTTCAAAATGTGTTCTGGAATTGGTTCATTCTGATCTATTTCTTGCCAAAGTTTTAAATCCATTTTACTACCTGTCTTTCTATTTTGTTGTACTGCCAAAGCCACCAGTTCTTACAGCATCTACTTCATCATCTACCGTAATACCGAAGGATACGAAAATACCCTGCAACATTCCCTGGCCGCTTGCAATCTCAACTGTCTTATTTTCATTTGTATCATTTGTTAGTTTGCAGAAGATATGCCCTTCATTATCTGCGTGATAGTAATCACTATCAATAATGCCAACCGTGTTATTCATCTGTAAACGATACTTGAATCCTAGTCCACTACGTGGAAATAACATCAATACATAATCATCTGCCATCTTTACTCTGATACCAGTAGGTATTAATACCGTTTCTTGTGGGGCAATCTTCAAATCAATTGGTGTATAAAAATCATACCCTGCAGAACCTTTCGTTGCACGTCGTGAAGCTTAATTGCGTTGTATATTTCCGCAATATCTCTTGTTTCATTTGGAAAAGTCTTGAGCCAATCCTTATAAAACTCTTCATAACTAACTTTTTCAAACTGTGCAATTTTATTCATTTTGTATTCCTACCTCTTCTTCCTTGATATTTTACCACGTTTATGCGATTTCTCTACACTTTCAGCCACTTTAATTAGTTATGATTAACTTCCTTTTAAGTTATAAAATTTCATTTTCGTTTCGAATGGAGTTTAGAGTATAATAAGGAGTGTTAACGGAGGTCTTATGAAATTAAATATCGCAGTATTTTTCGGTGGTGAATCCGTCGAACATGAAGTAAGTATTATCTCTGCACATCAAGCGATTGAAGCACTTGATAAAAAAATAAATACAATGTCATTCCTGTATATGTTTCCAAGGAACGTAAACTATATGTCTCTGATTTATTAAAGGATATGAGTAACTACAAGGATCTCAAGCATTTGATTTCCCAATGTACACAAGTCTCCATTACATCAGAGGATAATCGTGTTGTAATCCGTCCTGTTAAAACATCCCTATTTGGTCCTAAGGAATTAGGTACAATTGATGTGGCTATCCCTGTGATGCATGGTACAAATGGCGAAGATGGCACAATCCAAGGTTTCTTTGAAATGTTGAAGGTTCCATATGCTGGATGTGACCTCTATGGTGCAGCGATTGGACAAGATAAAGTTTTACAAAAGAATGTCCTCAATGATAACAACCTACCAATCACAAACTGGTTCTGGGTATATGGGGCAGAAATGGATACACGTCAAAGTGAAATTCTCGATAAAGTACATCGCTTAATCTATCCAGTGATTATCAAACCTGCCCGTACAGGTTCATCTGTCGGTATCTCTATCGCTCATAACGACGAAGAATATCTAGCATGTTTTGATGAAGCACGTCAGTATGACGAAAAAATCATCACAGAAAAGGTTGTAAAACCAATGCGTGAAATCAACTGTTCCGTTGTTGGAGACTCCTATTCATGTGTAGCCAGTGTGCTAGAAGAAGTAAGTTCAGTTTCCCAAGATGAATTGCTCAGCTTCTCTGATAAGTACCTCGGTGGTAGTAAAAGTACAAAGAGCGACGGTTCTAAAGGTATGGCAAGTACAGCACGTATCGTACCTGCACCACTTACGGATGAACAAACAAGACTCATCCAACAATTAGCGAAGGAAACTTTCCGTGTACTTGGCACCTCTGGTGTTTGTCGTATTGACTTCTTGATGGACGCGGATACTAAGAAAGTTTATGTAAATGAAATTAATACTATCCCAGGCTCACTTGCCTTCTATCTATGGCAAGCAGCTGGTGTATCTTTCTCTGAGTTAATGGATAAGCTTGTAGAACTTGCATTAGATAGAGAAAGAAGAAGATCAAAAATGACCTTCTCCTATGAAACAAATATCCTCAGTAACTTCTCTGCTTCAAGCGCAAAGGGTTCCAAGGGATCTAAGATGTAAGATAAGCCCACGTGTTGTGGGTTTTTTTAAATACATTCATGCATGCAGTTAAACAAAAAGCACTTCGTCTTGAAGTGCTTTTTGTTTACTGATTCTTTTACGAATACTATTCTCTAAAAATATTATAGGGTATTCAAATTCACAATATGAACTTCAGGATTATGTGAACAATACAATGTATCTAAACGTACTAAGAATTCTTCCGCATCTTCTTTAGATGGGAAAGTTCTTACTGGTTCAGAAACTCCATTTACAATAAATGTCACATCATACATATCATCTGAATTGTATACAGCTGAAACTGTCATTGCTTGAATCTGTGTAGGAACATAGTATTTCGTTTCCTTTTCACGTACAACTTTTAAAATCATATCAATTATCCTCCATGAAACTTTTCTCTATATAAATCATATCATTTACGATGGCTTTCAACTAAGAAATATTTCCATTTTTGATATCTTCAAACATACGAACAGCTGTCTTCATAAAGTTATCATTCGCATTTGCTAGAATTTCTTTTTCGCTCAAATCATTATCTACTGTTGCATAGAACTTTGTAATACCGTGTTCATATAATGCTTCATAACCGTTTCCAAGGCATCCGCAGATTGCGATGACTGGGATATTTTTTTCTTTACAGCGTTTACCAATGCCATAAAGTACTTTACCATGTAATGTTTGTGCATCGGCTCTTCCTTCACCACTAATGACATAATCAACGCCATCTAGCATCTGATCAAAGTTCATTAAATCCATTACAACTTCAATACCTGACTTCATCTCACCAATCAAGAATAATGAGAAGGCCGCACCCATACCACCTGCTGCACCTGAGCCAGGAATTTCATTTACATCTTTCCCAAATGTTTTTAGTAAAACTTGACGGTAGTTTCCATTCCCTTTTCAAGTTCTTCTAACACTTCTGGGGTGCCTCCTTTTTGTTTTCCATAGCACATTGTTGCGCCATTTGGACCACATAAAGGATTATCCACATCACACATGATTGTAAACTTAGCTTCTTGAACTAATGGGTTCATACGTGAAGTATCGATTGTTACGATATCTTTTAGACTATCGCCAATCCCTTTTACTTCATTACCACCTTTATCTAAAAAGCGTACACCTAACGCTTGCATGGTACCGATACCACCATCATTTGTGGATGTTCCACCAATCGCAATCTTAATATCACGAATTCCATCATCAAGAATATGCGCAATTAACTCACCTACACCATAGGATGACGTGTAACGAGGATCACGTTTCTCTTGTGGAACCAATGCTAAACCCACTGCTTCCGCAACTTCTAGGATTGCTTCTTTTTGATTTACTAAACCAAATTTAGCGTCTCTTCGTTTCATGTATGGATCATGTGTTGGTACATACATAATTGAACCACGCAGATTACGAGTGACAGTTTCCACTGTTCCTTCTCCACCATCAGCCATTGTTACATCGATATATTCCACACTTCCAAGCACACGATGAGTCGCATGTCTTAACAAGCGATTAATATTGATAGCACTCATCGTGCCTTTGAATGAATCGGGGGCAAATAAAAATTTCATATATCCTCCTGCTGTCGACATTTTTATTATGATATCATTCTCATCCATTTTTCGCATCAAAAAAGTGATTGATGATATCATCATCAATCACTCACGGCGTAATGCGTCGATAGGATTTAAGTTTGCGGCCTTGTAGGATGGTAAGATACCAAACACAATACCAATTAACATAGAGAATAATACTGCGAAGATAGAAGCTTCGACGCTAATGGCTATCGGTGTACCATTAAGCTTTGATATCAAGAATGCTAGGATAACACCTGAGATGACTCCAATGACACCACCAGTCGATGTAAGAACGACCGCTTCTGTAAGGAATTGAATCAGAATCGATTTCTTAGGAGCACCAATTGCTTTCTTTAAACCAATTTCACGTGTTCTTTCTGTTACGCTTACTAACATGATATTCATTACACCAATACCACCGACAAGTAAGGAGATACCCGCAATCCACAACAACATTGTATTGGTTGCTTGAGATAATTGTTGTATTTGCTTGGCTTGCTTCATCAGATCTTCTGACTTATAACTCGTATCGCTATTGCCAGTCGCTGTCACATTTAAGATCTCTTCTGCATGCTTACCAATTGTTGTCATTGAATTTGTATCTTTTGCACGTAAGATTACATTTTCTGGCTCATCATATTGGTATAATAGTGGCCATACTGATGTTGGTACGTATACCTTTCCAGAAGTATCCTGGTTATATGTGTAGTAATCATTCATATTTTTAATGGTAGGTTCAAACTCTACTGCTGGTGAAACAACACCAACAACTACGAATGGTTCCTTTTGAATTTCTACAGTTTTCCCAATTGGATTTTCTCCTTGGAATAACTGTTCTGCAGAAACTTTATCCAATAAACATACTTTGCGATTCTTAACCACATCATTTGTAGAGAAAGCTCTACCGCGACTTACAACCAATCCATTTGTCTGTAAATACGTATCATCGATTCCGTATACATATCCGCCAGTCAAAGAGTTTGTCAGATGGAATACACCATCATATACCTGACGGCGATGATAGAGTGATACATTGACTACACCAGGAATATTCTTTAAATCATCTTTTTGAGATACAGAAACTTCTTTATATTTACCCGGAATTCCTTGTCCAAAGTCATACTCCCAATCGCCTTGTGTCATACGTACATTGACGGTATTGACACCTGAACCGATAAGGTTTGTTTGAATCTGTTCATTAGTACCTTTGATTGTGGAAACGATAGCGATGATTGCCGCAATACCGATAATTATACCCAGCATTGTTAGAATTGAACGCATCTTATGCGATAGGATTCCACGAATTGATAATCTAATATTCTCACCCATTAGTAGCCTCCTAACATAGCGTTATCATCCATATCAATCTTCGTACGAGTACCCTCTATCGCACCATCACCATATGGGAAGGCAATATAGTCCGTATCCGCAAGACCCGATAACACTTCTGTTGACATATTGAAATACACTTTACCCGTCTTGATGTATGTCTTTACAAGTTTTCCATCTACATCTTTCATAACATACTTCTGTCCGTGTTCATCACGGATAAAGGCATTGCTGAGGTAGATAGAAGATGTATCCATATTTTCTTGTTGAATTGATAACGCAAGATAGGTACCTTGTTTTAAATCATCACCTTTTTCAATATATGCAGTAAAACCATACATTGAAACATTTGGATTACCACCGTAGAATCCTTCACCAGAATTCGTCGGGAAGTTGTCAATCTGTGTAACAACTGCTTCGTAGATTGAACCAGTTTCATAACTTGTAACAGATACCTTAGTACCCTTTTGAATTGTTGTTAATAACAATTCTGAAATAGTACCCTTTACTTCTGTACCCGTTCCACCTGCAACAGTTAAGAACGGTGTTCCATCGGTAGGTACATGATTCATATCCTTTAAACCTTTAATGACACCACTTCGCTTTGCGTAAACAACACCATCCGCTAGCTGTGTCTGTAGTTCTGATAATTCTAACTGTTTACGACGAATGTCGATGTCATACTCACGAACTTCAGATTCCTTTGCGTGAATAGCACGTACAAGCTCTGAGGCCGTCATCCCATCCGGTTCAATTTCAGATACTGGATCTTCGTGAGGAACTGGAATAAAGCTAAGCTCATGCTTCTTTAGATCAACCTTTGCCAAATCATTTGTTTCTGTACCTAAGATTTCCTTCAGTCTATCTATAGATACTAACCAAGAATCCACAAGACCTTTTGTTTTATCATCATCTTTGTAAACATCAAGGGAAACATAGAATGTCTTTCCATCTGTTTCTGCTTTCTGAATCAGTTCTTTCACAAACTTTCCAGTTAGGAAAACCATCGCCCTTTATCGCAAAGTGATATGGATTAGCCTTTTGTGCCCTTTTCATATGTGTTTACAGCAGGAACTGCTGGGGTTGGGAGTAGGTGTCGGAGCTGGTGTAGGAGTTGGAACTGGTGAAGTCTGTGGAGTTGGGGTAGGTGTTGGTTCATCAAGATCCTTTGTAAACTCTGTATCCTCATCCGTTAAAGAATTTAGATAGTTCCACACTTTATTATCTTCTACCTGTGTTCCCACTTCTGTATCTAGTTTAAATTCTGGTTCTGGTGTAGGAGTAGGTGTTGAGGGTTACCTTTCTTTCTACCGGCTTTGTATTTTTGTAGTTGTTGCAATTCTTTTTTCGCTTGTTCTAAACGAAGCTGTGTAGTAGAGATTTCAATCTTCTTTAATTCCACTGTATAGTTCAAGCTAGTAATATCATATGCAAGTAACTTATCACCGACAGATACAGCTTTGTCCTTCCATAACATACACCGCACTGATGATTTGTGATGCGGATGGTGTAACAGTCTGTGTAGCTGGATCTGATACTAGTCCACTCATCTGCGATTCCATTGGATTACCACCCATATTCATCGTGCTCACTTGCACAACATCCACCTTGCGAGATGCCTTGCGATATTGCAGGATTCCAAAGTATCCAATGACGAAGGCCGCAACGATAGAAACACTAATAATAACTCGTTTTTTATTCATGCGTGCCCTCCTGTATCATGCCATCAATAATATGAATTACACGCTTTGCCATACTTGCGACATGTGCATCATGTGTAATCATAACGATTGTGACACCCTCTTTGTTTAACTCTTCAAATAATTCCATCACTTGTTTACCAGATGCTTGGTCAAGTGCTCCTGTTGGCTCATCTGCTAGAAGAATACGCGGATGATTAATGAGTGCTCGTGCAATCGCTACACGCTGCTTTTGACCACCAGACAATTGGTTTGGTTTAAAGTTTACACGTTCGCCTAAGCCAACCTTGGTAAGTGCTTCAATCGCAGCCTTTTCACGTTCTGACTTTGGAACACCTGCATACACAAGCGGTAAAGCTACGTTTTCAATAGCAGTTTCCCCTGGTAAAAGTTCAAATGTTTGAAATACAAAACCAATCTTCTTTAAACGTACTTCTGATAACTCATTTTCTGAGATATGCGAAATATCTGTACCATCTAGTTCATAAGTTCCTTCTGTACAGCGGTCTAAACAACCAATGATATTCATTAGCGTTGTCTTACCAGAACCAGAAGGACCCATAATTGCGACATACTCACCTTCTTCTACCTGTATTGAAACATTCTTTAAAACAGGTACTTCAATGGTGCCACCATAGCTTTTATAGATTCCTTGTAAGTTCAATAACATATTTATTCTCCACTTCCTACTGTAGAGATAGATTCTGTCTTCATACCTTCTTTATAGTCTTCCATTGGCCATGCGATACTATCAGATTCAGATACCCCAGATTTAATCTCATATTGGTACAGATTTTCATCTAATTCACCAATTTCAACCTCACGCTTTTCTAAGCGATGATTCTGATTGGCAACCCATAGATATGCTTTATCGCCTTCCATCACGATATAAGATGCATCTAACCAAATGCCATCCTTCTTCACAGCAGTTCCGTTATTCTTTTCTAAATACACGTGCTGGCCTAACATTAAGCCATCTGAAGAATCTAATGAAATATAGAATGGATACGTACTGGCCTTTTCAGAATTACTAGAGCCGCCCATGCTGTACATATCATTTTGTTTTGCGTTTGGTTCTGTCTTGATTTCTGTAATTTTGCCTGTCCAGAACTTTGACTCATCCGTTCTAGAACGTACAATCATCTCTTCTCCAAGAGAAATAGATGTAATAGATGTTTCATCAATAGTACCCTTGACTCTAAATTCACCAGATTGTGAGATTTCGATAAGGCAGTTGCATTACCTTGCGCATCGGTACTATTTTCATTGATAGCCTTAATAATACCGGTTGTATTAGCAAGCACATCTGCAGTATCGATTTCTTTTTGTTTTGCAGCTAAATCCAACTGTTTTTGTTGGATAGATAACTGTGCAACACGAATATCATTTTCCGCAATCGCAACCTGGCTGGTATCACCGCTAGCCTTATATTCAGAGATTGCATTATTCTTGTCCGTAATTGTGCCTCTTAATGATTCAATATCTAGATTGATTGAGCTAATTTGTTTCTGTGCTTCTGAAACATCATAGCGGAAAAGGACTGTGGTAGGAATTACCTGATCACCCACAGACACGAACACCTGTTCAATCTTCTTCTCTTGATTTTTATTGACCTTTACACTCTGTTGGGCTTCCACCACACCAGAATAACGATCATTTCCACCACCTGTGGAACCCATGATATTACTAATGGTATCTACATAGGCAACCGCTCCACCACTAGCTCCACCAAGATTCTTTTGGAAGAAGGTAAATATTGTAGCGACAATCGCCACCACCGCAACAAGTACCGCAATCAAAATCTTCTTACTTTTTAACATATAAATTCTCCTGTATCTTTTCTAACAGACTATATCTTGCAAAATGATGTATTTCTTTTGATATAAGTAGAATAAACTAACTCTTTAATAATATTCTACCATCTTGCAAGCATAGTATATATAACAAAAGTGACAATTCCATTACAATCCAACTATAATATTCTTATGAATAAATTAAGACGCATCACTTCACTCCTAATCACGACCATTTTGTTGATCGCAAATATCTATTTTTATCAGGATTATCATAAACTCGATCCAACAAATACCATGTTTTTCATCACAATCATCGTATCGTTCCTACCAATTCTTCTAAAATGGATACCCCATAAACCAAAAATCGATACGACAATCAAAGTGATTACAATCATGCTTGTACCGCTACTGATAGAAATGGCAGTCGAACTCTGCAATAATAACTTACTCTCTGATATCGAAGGTATCGGTAATGTATTTGTAAACTACGGCATTATTCTTCTGCTTGCGATGATTTTCTACGTAGTACTTGCAAACATGAAATTCTCCTTTGCGATTACCACTATTATCCTAAGCATTTTTGGAATCGCAAACATGTATGTAAAGCAGTTTAAAGGTATCCCTCTTTTACCATGGGATTTAAGTGTCATCAAAACTGCAGCTGGCGTCGCCACAAATTATCAACTGACATTTAATGTACAGGTCCTATTTACGCTAACTATAGTCAATATTATCTTTGCGCTATTATTCTGGTTACCAAAAACAAAGAAGACAAAACAACGGATACTCTATCGTACAACTTGCCTCTTCCTATCTGCTGCAGTACTAATTACTTTCTATGGTACAGATTTTTTTCAACTTACGCTTGGCGCAACACCAGACTTCTTCAATCAAGCAAGAGGATATGAAAAACTACGGTGCAATTGCGGAATTCTTCGTCAATACACGCTATCTATCCCTTCAAAAAGCCACATGGCTATGATATGAAACACTTTCAACAAAGTTAAAGGAAAAATACCAGTTCTAAACAAACCATCACAGAAACGGCACTCGGGCAGCTTCCAAACGCGACAGTAGAACACCCAAATATCATCACCATCATGAATGAAGCCTTCTCCGACTTACAAGTAGTCGGAAAATTCGAGACCGATAAAGATTATCTTCCATTTGAAAACAGTATGAAAAATACTAAAAATACCATTCAAGGAAATATCTATGTTTCCACGATAGGAACTGGCACCAGCAATACGGAATATGAATTTTTGACCGGTAACTCTATGGCTTTTTTACCGATTGGCTCCAATGCCTATACGCTATATGAAAAACATACACAGCCCGGTCTTGCGATGACTTTATCTGATCAAAACTATAGTACGACTGCCTTCCATCCTTACCACAAAGAGAATTGGAATCGTATCAATACCTATCAATACATGAACTTTGAACGATTTATTGGTATGGAAGATATCACAAACTATCAGAAGTTAAGAAACTATATCTCTGATGAATGGGATTTCCAACATGTCATTGATTTATATAAACAACGTGATCCATCAAAACCATTCTTCATGTTTAATGTGACGATGCAGAATCATTCCCCATACGATACCGGATTGATTCATGATGTACATATCACTTCCATGAAGGGAAATTACCCACAGACAGAAGAGTATCTCAGTATCATCCGTAGAAGTGACATAGCCCTAGAACAGCTTGTCAATTACTTTAAAAATGTATCTGAGCCAACAATCATTCTAATGTATGGTGACCATCAACCATTTATTGAAGATGCATTCTACGAAGAACTCTATGGCAAGAGTCTACACGAACTTAGTGATGCGGAAAATCAACAGAGATATATCACTCACTTCTTTATGTGGGCCAACTATGACATTCCTAGTGGTAGTATCCCTTATATCAGCGCAAACTACCTCAGTACCTTACTTGCGGAAAACGCAAACGCAAAACTAACGCCATATCAAAACTTCCTTCAAAATGTATATCAAGATGTACCTGTCGTATCGGCTTTAGGTTGTATTGATAAAGATGGTAACTACTTTGTTTATGGTGAACATAATGCGTATTCATCGAAATTAGAGACGTATGCACAACTCGCTTATAATAACCTTATCGAAGAAGAAAAGCGTAAAAATGAATTATTTACCCTTCTTCCTGCAAATTCAAAATAAGTACTGTATAATGATTTTATGAACGGAATTCAATACGAACACAGCTGTGCAAAATATTTATCCAAGCTTGGATATAAGAATATTACTCTCACCAAGGTAAGTGGTGATCAAGGTATTGATATTATCGCTACCAAAGGGAATTTAAAATACGGTTTTCAGTGTAAGTATTACAGTGGAACTGTAGGAAACGATGCTGTACAGCAAGCCTTCTCCGGTATCGCTTATTACAAGCTAGATAAAGCAGTTGTGATCACCAACAGCGATTTCCTCGGGTGCACGTAAGCTTGCTGAAGAGGCAGATGTCCTATTATGGGATCATGTAGAACCGATAGGAGAAGATAATCGTTATACACTGTATCAGGCAATGGCAATTCTCTTCTTCGGTTGGTCAATCATTCAACTCTATCAAATTTTTCTATAGTGCAGAGCCAACCAAAGACTATCAGTTTATTTCCTATAGTCTATTATTTATCGCATCCTTCTTACAAGCAATTCCACATCATGCACGGATCGCAACAGGCATTGCTGTGATACTCTCTTCAATACATGCATACATGTATTCGATACAGAAGGTATTCTCAATCTTCACTTTAGATTATTACCAGCTTGCGTTATTCTTCTTTATTATTGTTACATTTATACGATTTGTTTACTATATCAAGAAGTACTCAATTCGTCGTCAAGCAAATAAACGAAATCAATTACGGCAAGATATACAAGAAACACGTTATACGATTGCACAAAATATGGCTGTCTTCCTTGCAAATGAATTTAACTGTAATGTGAAGGTAATTGATATGAAGGTAGAAGATAACGATCTTATCATCACCTTACAAACAAATCGCACACAAACTAGTCAACTAGCATCGATACAAACAAAATTAAATCAAAACCAAGAACAGATTCAATATGAACTACGTGCTACTGCACTACACATGATTGAACTAACAATAAGAGCCAGTCATTAGTTTGACTGGCTCTGCTTATCTTTTACTTTTCTTAGGAAATCACTGACCCAATTAGAGTCAATTTCTACAGATTCATCTTCAGCTAGATATGGTTTGTAGTGTTCTTCTAAAGTTTGATACAGTTCTTTGGTAAAAGGAACTTCTCCCACAATCCCATCACCAGATTGAATCAAGAACGCATACTCATCACCACTTGTATTGAAATACATATGATCGATTTCCAAACTTTGTGATTGTATCTTAGCCAGATCACCTGTTACATACTTACCGATTTCAATGATACGATCATCTAACCCAAGTAGGGCAATCAATGCCTTTTCTTGCATGTCTGATTGATTCGACACAATTCTCTTCGTGCATGTTTCAATCCACTTATTTAAGGCTTCATCTAACTCATCACGATGATAGCGACGATTGAACATGAGGTTCATCTCTTCATAATCTTTTTGGTTATCTGGATATCCAATCAAAAGATTCTTACTACCATCATGATACATGCATGTATATAACATGTTTTGTTCCGTATGGCATTTTGAGCAGCTATGACGGAATAATTTACCACGTAGTAGGTTTGTTTCTGCCGATGGATCTAAAGCTGTATCAATGAGTGATTTGATTTTAACCTTTTCTTTCTTCCCACAGGAATGACAAGTAATCTCTGCTTCATAGGTATTCATCTCTGCTCTTTTAAACATGATATTCTCCTATTTTTTATTTCTGTAATTCTTCTAATGTTGGGGCTGCATTCATCGCACCCTTTTTCGTCGTAACGATGGCAGCTGCGTGATTTGCAAAGCATAATCCATCTTTGATCATCTCTGGCGAAATCTGATCAGGCTTTTGTTTGTGATGATCTAAATAGTATAACAGCGCACCAACAAACGTATCACCTGCACCAGTTGTATCAACTGGATTAACTTTACGCGCATCCGCATGGCTATGACAATGTTTCAGGTACGCATCACTACCCTCAGGTCCATATGTCACAATGACATGTTCAACACCATATTGTTTTACCACTTCGATAGCTTCTTTGACTGACTTTTTACCAGTGATGAATTCTACTTCATCATCTGCCATCTTAACGATATTTGCATACTTCATAAAGGATAATACTGTTTGTTTACACTCATTTAAATCATCCCAAAGATCTTTACGGATGTTTGGATCAAACAGGATTGTCGCATTCGCTGCTTTTGCCTTCTGTAACAAATACTCTGTTGCGTACTTTACAGGATACTCCACTAAGTCAACAGAGCCAAAACTGATATAGTCATCGCTTGTAAATTCAACTTCTTCAACATCACACTTATCTAGAGTAAGTCTGCACTTGGATTACGGTAGAAACTAAAGTCACGTTGTCCATCATCCGCAAGGCTTACAAAAGCTAGTGCTGTCTTTGCCTTCTTTGTAGTCTTTAAATATCTTGTATCAACACCATAACTCGCAACCGTATCTTTTAAGAAATGTCCAAATGGATCATCTCCAACCATACCAATAAAATAAGCTTCTGCGCCTAGTTTCGCTGCGGCTACTGCTACATTAGCTGGTGCTCCCCCTGGTCTTTTTGAAAGGCATCCACAGCACTAGGCTTGCGGCTGTCTGTACTGGAATAAAGTCAATTAATGCTTCCCCGATTGTATAGATTTTTCCCATATATTTTCTCCAACTTTACATACTGATTTTACCCTTTTTAATCATACTAGTGCAATCATTCCCATCATTTTTATTATCTTTTTCTACTGAAAAAAACTGTCTATTTGTTTATTCATATGCGATGTATCTTACAACAAAAACCAAAGCACATTGTGCCTTGGCATATATTTATACTATTAATAATTCTCTGCGTGAATTTCAAAAGAATGCTTGTGGGTGATGACATACTGGGCAAACTTCTGGGGCTTCCATACCAACAACGATATGACCACAGTTACGGCATTCCCAAATCTTCACTTCACTCTTCTTGAATACTTCCTGCATTTCTACATTTTGAAGTAACTTTCTGTAACGTTCTTCATGCATCTTTTCGATAGCACCAACACCTCTAAACTGAGCAGCTAGGTCGTGGAAGCCTTCTTCTTCCGCATCCTTTGCCATACGTTCATACATGTCAGTCCACTCGTAGTTTTCACCATTTGCAGCTGCTTGTAAGTTTTCCTTAACATCACCAAGCATGCCTAATGCCTTAAACCAAAGCTTTGCATGTTCCTTTTCATTTTCGGCTGTCTTTAAGAATAGAGCAGCGATTTGTTCAAAGCCTGCTTTCTTAGCTACAGAAGCGAAGAATGTATACTTGTTTCTAGCTTCTGATTCTCCTCTAAATGCTTCTAAGAGATTCTTTTCAGTTTTAGTACCTGCATAAGGGTTCTTTTTGTTTTCCATTATTTTTCTCCTCCATGTTTCCACACACTCTCTTCGGAAACCATACTAATCTTCTTCCTATCGTCGTAGAAAGTCAACGATATTACTATAGATTTCATCAATCTTTTGCATAAAAAAAACATTCCCTTAGGAACGCTTTCTAAAGTGCTGTAATTGCGGCAATTGCGCCAAAGAATACACCAGGTAAATTTGCCATCATTAGTGGCCAATCCTTCTTTTCTTGCATAAAACCATATGTCACCCATAAGGAACAGTTGATAGCCGCAACCATAGGTTGTAGGAAACCACTCTTCATCCCATGTAGGTTATTCATAATTTGTGGGAAGTAGGAAACATACATTAACATTGCTGTACATGTCGCAATCCATCCTAGTGTTTTTAATGCCTTTTGATTCATCACTTATACCCCCTCTTTCTGGATATCGCTCTTCAAGATATGTATATTAAGAACGAACGTAAACATTCTACTACATTCCTTTCTTTTTATGTAAGATATTCTTTTCAAATGAATTATGTGAAATATGATACCCTCAAGTGAAAAGTTAAATTCCACTTCTAAGGTATGAAAGTTGAATTTGGTTATTCACCAAACTCTAGTTAATTTACTCTTACACTTCTAGTTCAATATAATTGCCCTATCCTTCGTGTTTTTTTAGGGAGGAAAACATTATGTTAACGAAGAATTACACATGTCTTATTCAGATAGACAGATCATCGAAACTGCTATCGAAAAATGGTTCTACTAAACAAGCTATCGCTACTACCCTTGGTAAAGACAAGTCAACCATAGGGAAAAGAAATCAAACTACATCGCTTCCTTGCATACAAATGTAATCTGCCTCTAGAGTGTGCTAACTATAAACGTTGTAAACATGAACGATATTGTACTCTAGATTGTAGTGATTATGTCCCTTTCAAATGTACTCGCAGGGACAAGTCACCAGGAGCTTGTAATGGATGTGAAACTATCGCTCTTGTCGTTATGACAAATATCGATACTCTGCATTTGATGCACAGCACGACTATCAGATGACACTTACATCTTCACGAAAAAGGTATCAATGCGACAGTAAATGATATCAAGCAGCTTGGTGAGCTCTTATTACCATTACTCAAGAAAGGTCAGTCTATCTACTCTATTCTTCAAAGTCACAAAAGAAATCAAACTATCAGAAAAGACAATATACAACTATATCGAAAATGGTGTCTTCCAAGATGTGGGCGTATCAATCAGCCCCATCGATTTTGAAACGTGTCGTAAGACGAAAGATGTCAAACAAAAAGCGCAATACATATAAGCCACGCAAAAGACAATCGATACCTGATAGGAAGAAAGTACTCCGACTTCTTGGTATATATGGAAAAAGAATTCCGATGCCAAGGTCGTAGAGATGGATACGGTATACAACGACATATCCAATGGTCCTTTCCTACAGACCTTCAAATTCAGAGAGTATGACCTCTTGATATGTATCTATCAAACAGTAAAAGGACTCCTTACATATGTTGGATGGAATCCTATTATTGGAAAAAGATACTAGGAAAAGAAATGTTTGAAAAAAAGTTGAGGTCATATTAACAGACAGAGGAAGTGAATTCATTCTAGCTGAAGAAGCTGAGATACGTGAAGATGGAATGCGTAGGGACACGTATGTTCTACTGTGATTCGATGGCCTCTTGGCAGAAAGGAAGTCTAGAGAACGTGCATTTATTGGTAAGAGATATGTCCAAAGGGATGCGATCTCCATGCATTGGGACTTACATCACAAGAAAAGGCAAATCTTATCAGTACCAATATCAACTCATATCCAAAAGAAAAGCTGCACGGAAGATCATCCATACAGCTGCTCCATTTCTACAACGAAGAAATGGCTAAGAGACTTTATGATTTTGGAATTACCGAAATCGCTGCAGACAGTAATTCTAAAACCATATCTTCTAAAAGTAAGAAGATAACTCAAAAGTTTCAAAATCAATCACACACGAAGGGTCGGTATTTAACTTTCATCAGAGAACGAAGTAGAATCAACTCTTACAAATTTTTTGAACAGTAGATTCTGCCTGCCTTTTATGCGCTCATTTTTCTGTAACTTCATCTTCATTCTAACTAAAAATATAATCATTTTTCAACTTAAAAATAGTACCATCTTAGGGTTATTGACCCTTAATAGTACTATTTCTGAATAACTACTTCACTTTATTTTTTTATTCTTTAAAAAGTGGAATTTAACTTTTCACTTGAGCGTGAAATATGATACTTACAGTTCCATCTCGTATGTGATAAACTTGAATCGTCATTTGGCTTTGTTGCCATTGATATCTCCTCCTTATATTTTGAATTTCGGTTGTCAGCCTTATTCAATTATATACGGAGGCTTTTTTCATCGCTTAAGCTTTTCCATTCTTATACGCATAGCGTATGGTTTTTATAGGAAACTTCATTTCCTATAATAAAAAATCCGGAACTCCGGATTTCTTGTTAGAATTCTACGCCTTCCATCGTCTTCTTTAAGACAGCTGCAGATTCAGATAGCTTTGTACGTTCCTCTTCACTCAGGGAGATTGGCACCAATTCTTCAATACCATTTCTGCCGACGATTGCTGGAACGCTTAGAGATACATCACTAATACCATACTCACCATGTAATGCAGTTGATACAGGTAAGATAGACTTTTCATCACGTAAGATTGCACGACAGATTCTTACAACTGACATTGCAATTCCGTAGTAAGTAGCGTTCTTTCTTTCAATAATCTTATACGCCGCATTCTTAACATCTTCTGCAATATCTTCTTGAGCAACCTTCATGT
>BNJU01005449.1_pt1 | contig 71069 bp, 76 predicted proteins | sample 8539281 | NCBI WGS metagenome assembly BNJU01 (sample SAMD00202456, study PRJDB9452) | human saliva metagenome | isolation source: human saliva | place: Japan | reverse complement strand
AGCAGCAGGTGAAGAAGCTGCTGCGATTATCGCGGCACGACGGGGCAGCGCGGTGTTTGCGGGTAGCCGTCGTCGGACAACCTCCGCTTACCGCGCGCCCCGCAATATTGACCACCACCGGTACCACCCGAAGGGCTTCCACAGCAGGGGCTGTTCAATCTTGAGGGCTTGAATACGCTGCGGGAACAGGGTTTGCGTATGCGTTCCCGTGAAAGCCGTAGGTGATGCGCAGGCTGTCGCCGCGCGCATCCGAAGTGTTCTGGCGGATGCGCCCACCATGAAATTTGCGCTCTGATCGAAGCTGCTCCACAGCTGCCAGAGAAAACCAAGAATTGGAATCAGGGATGGAAAATAACCGCGATATCTGTCCCAGGTCCTTTTTGGGTTTCATCAGCCACCCCACGATCGTACCGCCCACCCAGATAATCGCTACCGGAGTGCCCACAACAATGCGCTGGAGTCACGATAGCGGCAAGAACCCGCAAATTGGGGACTTTGAAGAGCAAACTCGTTCCGGCTTGTAGCTGCTCTGCCTGCTGCTCCTGCGAGGTCCGCCTCCCTGAGCCTTTCTCAGACGGAGTACTCATCAGCATCGGCGGACTCTGACGTATTGGCGGCACGCAGGGTACTCACCCGCGCAGCAGGCGTTCCTGCAAATTCTGCGCCTTCGCATGCGAGAGGTATTTGATATGCAGGGCTTTCTTCGGCACCGTCCGCAGCCCTCGCCGAAGCTCGGACAGCCCCAAAATACGGGCGACAAGTGAGCGTGAAATATCGACGCTTTGCACGCTTTCCAGGCGAATCTGCCGCCGTTTCTCGAAAAATATTCCGCTGTGGCGGTATACCGAATGCGCGCTCACGCTGTAGCGGGTAAACGCCCACGAAAGAATACTTCCGCCAAAAATAAGGGACCGCCGCAGCACCGCAGCCATACAGCATTACTCAAGTTATGTCCAACGTGGTTTAGCAGATATTCAGGCAGCTGCCGCAGAATATTCCAGTAATCATTCTCGGCATTATTATTGAAGGAATTTTATATATAATCCCACGCGAGATAGATAATAAAAGCGAGAAAAACCCATATGTTCATGATGAACGCGCACATCGGTACGCCACCACGTGAGGGTTTCCGCAGCTTCATCCGGGGTTATCTGGTGTTCAGGGAAGTGTTAGAAGACCTCGACAGAACGCACGTCCTGGTTATTCGAGTTTCGGGGTTCCCTGTGTCATTACAGCGCCGCCATGCGTTCATCGGCGCGGCGTATCGAGCTCGCGCAGCTGCCGCCCACGTTCAGCGGGAATACCGACAGCGTCACCTTAGAAGCGGTCACCCCAGCGGTGCGGATCGTCAGACGCACCAGGTGACGAGCACGCTCCAGCGACCGGAATCTACATCTCATACTGATGCGCCCATACGGAAATGGACGTCACATGCCGAAAACAGCACACCCCTGGCGCGCCATCAGATGGTTGGGGCGCAGGCTACAGCCCAGCGCTCGCGGTGCGGCGGCAGCAGCGCCGCCCACCAGATGCCCCACACCACCAGGACAGCGGCGATCGCCCCAGGCAAGAGCGGGCAGCCACGTGGTTTTGGGCAGGACGTCGGAGGAACGCATCATCTCAAAACATCACGGTCATCGCCGCGACGCCTACCAGCGTGATAAAAACCCACGACCTGTATCAGCGAATCTTGGTATACGAAGGATGCGCGCGCACCATCGCCTCGGTCGCAGTCACCGATCTTCACCCTCGTGCGAGAAAGAAGCATCGCTCAGCATGTGAAAGTTGCGACATACATACCCTCTATCGTCGATCGCTCGTGCGGAATATCCCGTCGGCGGCAAGCTTACCTGAATTCGAGCCGCCCTGACGACGAATTACCGTCCGATCATCCGGCGAATACGACATAGATACTGCGCCCACAGCCCGCCTCGCCAGCAGCGCACGGCACCGATCAGATCTCACCACAGTAGACCAGAAAACGCCCGGGGATACCGCGAGCGCTCGCCAGCGCTACATCTGTAGACGAGATAAGCCCGAGCATCCAGCCCGCCAGACAGTGCCCCGGTCAAAATTGCAGCCCTGCGCACACGCCAAAGTACGCGCAGCCATGAGAGAGTTCATGATTTCGCTTTGCGCCGGGTCTCAACATCGCGAAAACGCGCCACCTGAAAACGCAAACCAGAGCGTAATACCCGCTATTACCACGCAAATCAGATGCCACCACCGGGCGACATTGCAAAGCTCACCGCCGCCAGCGTTCACCACCAGATTATTCAGGATCGTTGCAGCTAACAAGCCCCAGCGCCACGGCACAGCAATACCCGGATATTCGGATGGCTTCATACGCCCGCTTTCATGCACCACTATCAGACTAGGTTCCCTGGGCAAATTCATGTCTCGCAAATCGTACCGCGTTAACCCCTGCACGTTCATCGGCTGAGCGTACCCCGCGAGCTAACTCGCGCAACGAGATGCCGCCCAGCGCCCGGGAGCGGCATCACGAGACGGTATCACCGCCTGCGGGTTTGCCTGCTCCCCACGGGAACCAGCAAACAAAGCGCGCTCATGCGCACGCGGATGCGGCAGCGTCAGAACTGGTCGTCGCTGACGAGGTCGCACAGCTACAACGTCAATATCGAGAGTGCGCGGGCCCCATCGCATGCCGCACCCGGTGGTGATGCGCCCACCTGCGGGCACAGCGCCAACAGCGCGTAGGGGTCAGGCGCTCGTGCGCACTTCATGACTGGCGCGATATAGTCCGGCTGGTCGGCGGGGCCGCCTACCGGTTCCGGTCACATACAGCCCGGAGGCGCTCACCAGCCGCACTGCACCCCGCTAAGATGCACGAGGTCGGCGGCGGCCTGCCTCTAACGTGGTTTCGCCTCGCCCAGGTTTGACCCCAGGCCAGCACCGCCGTATGTGCCAACGCGTCCATGCCGGGCGAGGTGCGAAATGGCCCGCGTTCGCATACACCCACGCGCGCCCAGGCACCTTTTTCCGCCCTGAGATCTGCGTGCGCTTCACGCTCCGGAATACGGTCACCGCCACGTTCCCGAAGCGTCACCTCAATCGGAGCCTTCGGTTTATTGACGGTCACCCAAGCGCATGCACATACGCGCATTCGTCCAGAATGTTCTGGGCGATACGCACGGCAAGAGTCTCAATCAGATCGAGGGACTTCTACAATATGCGTGCGGATAATCTCGGCAACTTCCGCATAGTTCGTGGTTTGGGCGAGGTCGTCGGTCGCAGCAGCTCTGCGGAAGTCGGTGTATAAAAACCGTATTCTACTGATGAAGGGCCGACCTTCACGTTTCTCACAATCAAGCGCTCCGTGAAAACCCACGGCGGCAACACCGGTCAGGGTAATGCGGTCGCAGGAGGCATAGGCGTGCGCTGGGTCGGCATGGTGTTCCTTTAGCTGATGTGAATACTGGTACATAATTTTAGGTCTGTTTGCGTGAAATAGTGCGTAAAGTATTTTGCCACGGTCACGGCATCCACCGTGGGGGCACATTGTGCACGCGAACCCCCACACCCTGGGCCGCCACGAGTGCAGAGAGAGCGGCGGATGCGGCATCACGGTCTTCGGGGGCGCGTGCTGGCGGCATTTGGTCGGGCGCGGTGTTCGCGCCCGCGGCGGGGATTCTGGGCTTTGCGCGCCGCATCCGCCGCGTTCAGCGCATCTCGCCAGAAAACGTTTACGCGAACCGGCGATTAGTACCCGGTGCCCCAACGTGTGCAGCTGCCCAAGGGCGGCGAGCAATTCCCAATCCTGCATGCCACCCTTCGCAAACCCCAGCCCGGGGTCAAGAATAATGTTCTCGGCATGAACCCCGACGGCAACCAGGCGATCACGCAGGGCGGCGAGCTCGTCCAGCACCTCGGCGACGGTGCCGCGCGGGTAGGCGGCGAGCGCATCCATTGTGGTTGAGGTGCCGCGCGCGTGCATCAGAATATAGGGTACGCCCAGCTCGGCGACGGTCTGTATCATCTCATCGCTCACGCTCATGCCCGAAACGTCGTTAATGATGTGCCCCGGCGGCTACGGCGGCGCGGGCGGTCGCCGCGTTCATGGTGTCTACGCTGATGGTGATACCGGTTTCGGCAAGCCCCTCGATCACGGGCAGAATGCGCCGAAGTTCCTCCTCAACACTGATGCGCACCGCACCGGGCCGGGTGGATTCGCCGCCTACATCAATAATGTCTGCGCCCTGCGCGATCATGCGTTGCGCGTGGGTGAGAGCGTCGTTCGCGGCGTAGTGCTCGCCGCCGTCACTGAAGAGAGTCGGGGGTGACGTTCAGGATTCCCATCACCAGGGTTCGCTCTGCGGCTGCGGCGTCGCAGGGCAGGTGTGCGGGAGGCTGCGGGCTCATCATCGATGCGATGATTTAATCCTAACGGATGCAGCGCCCTTTAACCCCTTCGTGCCGCGAGCAGGTGGTATTTTCACTGAGCAGGTCGGAAAAATCCCACCTGTCGGCGAAACAAACCTCTCGCAACCGGATTTAATATTGCATTGTTTATGCGCATTTTTCATGCAGGGCGAGCGGGGTATGCTGGATTTATGACCATAGAGTTCTGTACGGCTACGGTGCCGGGCGGAATGTAACGCATCGTAGAGACTGACGGTTTTGAGGTTCAGATGAATCTGAAAGTTGGCGCTCGGATTTCTTGGCTTTATCGCTCTTGCGGCGTTTATCACGGTTGTTCTGGCGAATGGACTTATCGCCGTGCGCTGGGTCGCGTTCGGTGTCGCAACCTGCGCAGGGTTCCTCTCCCTGCGTATGGTCGTAACCCAGCCTCGGCTGGGATGACCCCACTGGGAACGAAAACCGAATCTCACTAGTTTTATCTCGTGCAGGCGTTCCGCCAGATTAAGCCATGCCGGATGCCCTCACGATTTCGACCTGCCACCTCAACGATGCGCAGGCACAGCGCGCATCCGTGTTCAGGGTGGCGGTTTGCATATCAGGGTTTTAATATCTCAGGACTACCTGATTCGCTCAGCGTCGCCGAAGACACCGAGCGGATACGCGGGTACCTCAGCCAGCTTCCCAGAACTCGCCGCCCAGCAGGCCAGAGTCCGTGCAGGGTTCGAGGATGAGAAAACGGTCGCTTTATGCTCGCTGTACACGGCGATGCAGTGCTGGGGTTCTGCGGTTTCAGCGCGGCACCGAACAATGCTGACCGCGTCGAAAGGGCTGTTCCGGCGGGGCGATGGTCGGAAGACTCCACCCTCTACATAGACCCGGAGACCCTCGGCAGGGTATTGACACCTCGGCGAACCATGCGCTCAGCACTTTGCCGCATGGGGGGTGAGCGCGCGAATCTCTGGGTTTTGAGGAAATTCCCGCGCCATCAGCTTTCGACGAACGGCGCTGGCATCGCACGGGCGACACAAAGGTGGACCAGTCCTTTGGCTGCGTCTGGTTGAGCACGAAATGGCGGTGCAGTTTGAACGCGAAACCGCCCGACGATCGTGACGACTTGTTGACGCAGGTTCACGATTCATCGAGGCGGTCGCCAGTTAGTCGACGCTATTAGCCGCTGGCTAGTATAACGTCCTCACAGGCGGGCACTCAGAGTTTTAGCAGACCGTGCGTCACCGATTACAATACTACCTCACTTATATCGCGCGCATGCTCCACCCTCTAAAAGCTGTCTATGCAGCGTGCACATGAATAATACTGTTTGTACCCTCAATGTACTCCTAGTATTTCGGTACTATATTTGGTACTATACTTGTTATGCCTAGTGTTGTTACGATCCTACAGAAAAATGCGTAATAATCCGAAGAATATCGCTGTGATCTCATCAAAAGTGAGTAGCATATTTTTGGAGAACCACGTATTCACGGGATCTCATCACTTTTTCAAGACACCTGGATTGAGCGATCCGCTGATTATCCTACAAGAAGTACCGAAATGGATCTGCGTCGTATCAGTGCGTCAGGTACTAAAGTGCCATTGAAAAATTGGAGGCAGGAATAAATGTCTATTCCTCGGGAAGAGCTATACACATACTGCGTCGAATGGTCTGAAGAAGACCAAGAATTTGTGGGAACCGTTGCAGAGTTTCCTAGTCTCTCTTGCCTAGCTGATAGCTCTTTGGAGGCTTTTATCCGAATTCAGCAGGTAGTGCTCCAGGCTATCAATATCTTGGAGGAAGAAGGAAAACCAGTGCCAGAACCCTATCGCTTACGACAGTTCTCGGACGCTTTGAACCTGCAGGGTATCCCTACAGCTACATCGTAAACTCAGCCAGCAGGCAGCATTTGCACATCAGAGCCTTAACCAATATGTCTCACATGCATTAGAAGCAGCCGCATAAACGCATAAAACAGCATCTGTAGCAGGAACCATCCATCTTACGCAGGCAGAGCATAGCTTTTCACCCAGGCAGGATGCCCTCGCTTTCAGGCGGGTATACTCGTCGCGCTCATGCGCTCGCCCTTTCTGAAGGGACCCCTGTTAGCTTTGGGAGTGAGGCTCCTGAGATTCGCAGGGAGTCATGATCGCCGAACGGCTAGAATGCTCATACGCATAGGTTGTGAAGATCCAGTTCTGCGAGCTCACGCGCATCCTGGGAGTTAAACCTCAGCCCATAACGCGGTTCAGGATTCGTGAACACGGATTGAATTTGCCGATACCAAGCATCGCGGCTGCGCATCACAAGCCAGAATCCGGGCTCGCTTTCCTGTTCATCGCGCAGATAACGCGCCAGGCGGTATAACACCAATCGGGCGCTAAAATCCGAATAGACATTGTGTAAATCTTCAACCCGCTCACCCACGATGAACGAAACGGATACAACTCCACGTTGCAGGTACGCAGATTCTTAACAGTCTGATGCACATAATCGCCCAAAGTTCCCGCACGGTAGTGTCTAAGGAGCAGCTTGCGAAAGGCCTCATAATACTGGCTATCAACGTCATTGACCAGAAGCGCTGAATCATAATTACGCAGACATAACGCTCTGTGCGGGTAAAAAGATTCTTGATCGGTTATATCAGGTCCAATAATGTTTTTGAGTTCGCGGTACAGAATATTTTCAGGGCACATCACGTGATTTAGTACGTCATCTGGCGTCAGGTCGTAACTCTGCGTCTTGGTGCCATAAAAAGCAGAAAAGTTGAGGGTGCGATCCGGGTGTCTGTTATTTCGTTCGTGAAAATCGCGAACATTCTGTGCTAGGTCTAAAAAGCTGTCGATGCTTGGGTTGAACAGGCAGTGCATCAACCGAGCGCTCACCCAACGACCATGCACATGCTGCGGAATAGCGTAGGTGAGCGACCGTACAAGTCGCATCAGCCGTTCAGGGTCTCACCCACGCAAAACCTTCTCGGCTGCGCACGATTTCTCCCCGCACCCATTGCGGCACAAAACTCTTCGATCTTCCGGTACCCGCTCCTCCCGGGTGACCACGGCGAGCCTAGTGCGGCCTCTAGATGGTTTTGACCGGAAATTCTACCAGCACCATCAATCTCATCTGCCCACGCAAGGAATTCGGGCAGGATTCTAGGGGGTCTCATATACATCCTTGTAAAACAAATATTTCTAGGTTAGTAGCGCTGAGTTTATCGTGAGCAGGTGGTTTTGACCGAAAAGGTAGGATTTTCCTACCTGCTCGGGTCAAAACCACCTGCTCGCGGATAAGAAACCAGTGCTTCGAGAAAATCAGGCTCATCGCCTCGGCGCGAGTTGCCGCGTTCTTGAGCTGCCCGCGCACCGCACTCGTAACGGCTTTTTCGCTGCCGGGTTTGCGCACGCCGCGCATCGACATGCACATATGCTCGGTACTCAATCACAACAGATCGCACCGCGCGGGTTAGATGCTCCTCCAGCGCCTCCACCACCTGCGTGGTCAGCCGCCCCTGCACCTGGGGCGGCGCGCATACACCTCAAGCACCCTGCGCCAGCTTGCTCAGCCCCGTCACCTTGCCGTCAGCCCCAGGAATGTACCCAATATGCGCCACCCGTGGAAAGGCACCAGGTGATGCTCGCACGTGAATAGAACGGGATATCCTTCACCAGCACCATCTCGGAATGGGCAATATCGAAGGTCGTGCCCAGCACATCGGCGGGTCAGCGTGCAGACCCGAGAAAAACTCCTCGTAGGCGCGAGCCACTCGCCGGGGTGTTCTGTAAACCGTCACGGTCAGGGTCTTCACCGATCGCCAGCAGGATTTTCCCGCACCGCCGCCTCACTGCGCGGCTTATCTACCCCGAGCCGTTATCCTCGCTCATCCGACCCTCCATAGGGGTTCTGTCCCGGATTGTTATACGGGTACGGGTTCTGCTGCTGCTCATTCTGCTGACCCGATACTGCTGCTCAGGATACTGACCGGGGAACTGCTGCTCAGGGTATTGCTGCGGAGGCATCGCCACGGTCGGGTCGGTATCCTCAATATCCTGCGTGCCCGGATGCGGCATCTGCTGAGGCTGACCACCTGACCGGGCAGGTTCTACCCGGTGCCGTGTGCTCGGCGCAGTCGGTCATGGACGCAGTCGTAGGAGCCTTCATCGCCACGGTCGGATCGGAATCGCCCTCCAGAGCATTCTTCTCTGCGTGCAAGTTCGCTCGGGAGCTTCACCGGCGGAATGTCGGTGCGTTCGCGCCTTCCTTGGAGTACCAGTGCTCGCGTTCGGGGCGCTTACGCACATCCTTGAAAATCTCCGCGATCTCGTTCTCCAGCAGAGTCTCCTTCTCCAGCAGGGCGAACGCCAGGCGGTCAAGCACATCGCGGTTCTCTCACGAGAATCTGGAAAGCCTCATCGCGAGCCTCTTCCAGAAGTTTACGCACCTCGATATCGATCTTGTAGGCGGTCTTGTCAGAGTAGTTACGTGCCGCCGAAGGATCGCCGCCCATGAACGGTTCGGTGTCATCGCTGCCAAGTTTTACCGAACCCAGCAGGGCGCTCATACCGTAGTCGGCTACCATTTTGCGTGCGGTATCGCTCGCCTTCTGAATATCGTTCGCGGCACCCGTAGAAGGGATCGTGGAATACGATTTCTCAGCTGCGCTACCACCCATCGGCATAGGCCATCTGATCCAGTAGCTCGTGGCGCGTGGTCGAGTACTTTATCGTCCTGCGGCATGACCATCGTGTAACCCAGTGCACGGCCACGCGGCAGAATCGTAATCTTGGTAACCGGCGCGGAGTTGCGCAGGGCGGCAACACGAGAGCGTGACCGCCCTCATGGTACGCGGTTACCTTCCGCTCATGCTCACTCATGATGCGCGAAGCACGCTGCGGGACCCGCCATTACACGGTCGATAGCCCTCATCGATAGCGCGGTCATCAATCACGTTGCTGTTATCGCGGGCGGTCAGCAGAGCCGCCTCGTTCATCACGTTCGCCAGGTCTGCACCCGTGAAACCGGGGGTACGCTTAGCGACCTGCCCCAAATCGACGCGACGGTCGATCGGCTTACCGGCGGCATGCACCTCAAGCGATGCGCTGGCGACCCTTCATATCGGGCGCGTCCACACCGATCTGGCGGTCGAAACGACCCAGGGCGCAGCAGGGCGGGTCGAGCACATCCGGGCGGTTGGTCGCGGCAATCACGATCACGTTGGAGTTGCCGTCGAAACCGTCCATTTCGACAAGCAGCTGGTTAAGAGTCTGCTCACGCTCGTCGTTACCGCCGCCCATACCGACGCCGCGGCGGCGACCGACCGCATCGATCTCGTCCACGAAGACGATCGCGGCGGGGTTAGACTTTGCTTCCTTGAACAGATCACGCACGCGGATGCACCCACACCCACGAACATCTCAACAAAGTCGGAACCGGAAATCGAGTAGAGGCGCGCCAGCCTCGCCCGCAACAGCTATGCGAGCAGGGTCTTACCGGTACCGGAGGGACGTACAGCAGCACGCCCTTGAGGGATCTTAGCGCCTAGTCGGGTGAACTTTTCGGGCTCCGCAAGGAACTCGCGCACCTCTTCAAGCTCAGCCAGCGCTCATCAACACCGGCGACATCGGAGAAACGCACGGTCGGGTTATCTTTGTTGAACTTCTTCGCGCGCGACTTCGCGAAGCTCATGACCGAGGAGTTACCGCCCATGCGTACCATGAGCAGCCAGAAAAATTGCACCAAAAAGAAGCACCGGCAGCAACAGAGAGATCAGGATCCCAAGAGCGTTTTCCACCGGCTGATCGGTGTAGCTCTCCAGCTGGGCGCCGTTCATAGCTCGCACGACTTCTTCGGCACGCGGCTGCACATAGTAGAACTTCACGGAGGAACCGTAGTTGTTGCTGCCCTGCTTATAGTCTTCCTTCAGCTGCAGCTCAACACGCTGGTCACCATCATAGATTTTCGCGCTCTTCACCTGATGGTCGTCGAGCAGCTGCAAACCAACGTTGGTATCTACCTGGCGTGCGCCCTGCGCAAAAAGCGAGCTCAGCGAGAACGCCACGACAACAATTGCAATAACGATAGCCCACAGCCAGCGACCATTGATCAGCCTGCCTAAAAAGTTATCGGGGCTCGTTCGGCGAGTTATTGGATTTTTGCGCCAATGCTTTAATTCCTTACGTTTACGACGGCTACATCGCCGGGTATGCGCCGCAGCGTGCCGGAGCACTCCGTGACGATAGAAAGATGCAACTTTTAAATGTACCCTAACCCGCCGGATTACGCCTGCATCGGCGGCATTTCACCCTCAAGGCTAAAAGGAGTCGGTGCGGGCATGCAAAAGCATATCTAAGCGGTCGATCCCCAACTCTGTTCCTGCATACTCCAAAAAGGTTTGCAGGCTACTGTGCCTTCCCGGTGCAGGTCAGCAACGTTATCTGCATAAAAATCTGCGCCACCATTCAAACCAATAAATTCACCGCGCAGCACGTCTGTTTCCGGTTCGTATTGAATGACAGCCTTATGACCATCAAATCATCACATTATTCATAGATTTCGCTCTGCAGCTCGTCAAGCGAAACCTTTACCCCTGGCTGCGGATTGGCTAGGCGATAGCGCACGGTTTCGAGAAGCTCTGCGCAGATAAGCGTGCCCGCGCATCCTGATAAAAATTCTGGATGCGCGGGCACTATCTTGTACGCACGCTGCGCACAACCGGGTTTTAGGAGTATACGTGCGGATGTAGCGTCGCCACGCAGTCGAGGTTGCGGTACTTCTCAGCGAAATCGAGCCCGTAACCAACTACGAATTCAGGTTCGATATCCCAGCCCACGTATTTGACCTGAACGTCGGTCTGGACGACCTCGGCTTACGCAGCAGGGTGCAGATTTCACAGATTCCGCGCCGCGCGATTTGAGGTTCTGCTGCAGCCACGCAGAGTCAGCCCGGAATCGATAATGTCTTCAACGATCAACACATTACGACCGGTCAGGTCGGTATCAAGGTCTTTGAGAATACGAACCACACCCGAGGATTTCGTGCCGGATCCATACGAAGAAACCGCCATCCAGTCCATCGTGTAATGCCCCTTGAGCGCGCGGGACAGGTCTGCCATCACCATAATGGCGCCCTTGAGAACCCCCACGAGGAGCACGTCTTTGCCTTCGTAATCTTCGTCGATGCGCGCCGCCAGCTCGGCAACTTTCGCATTAATCTCTTCCTTGGTGAAGAGTACGTTCTTCAGATCGTCCTGCACGTCTTGAGCCTGCACGGATTCTTCTTTCTTGCCGGGGCGTCTTCACGCCGAACCCACCCAAACGTTCCGCCGGGTCGGGTATATTTTCTTGGTCCGCTGTAGTATGACTTAAATTCTGATGCGCGGCTTACGTTTCACGGGTGTCTGCTGGGGATGCTTTGGAAGAATGCTCCCGAAAACACGAATAAACCGCTACTGCGCCGCCTTCGCCGTCTGCTCAGCCAGGTAGGTTGCGGTTTTCAGATCAAGATTCAGCTCTGTGCGGCGCAGCTCGCGAATCAGCTGAACCTCATCTTTCGCGGGGTCAAGACCCGCCTTGTCCGCTACGGAACGAGCCCAATCGATGGCGGCTTCCATCGGTCTCGTCTGCCTCGCGAAGAGAACGGCAAGTTCTGCCCTCGGGTTCTTATCGCCGCAAAGTCCCATACTTTTTCCTTCCGCGTGCCGCTGAATCCTTGTGATATATCGAGATTCAGGGTTTTCAGTACCTTGCTATCTTAACACGGCACTAGCTTGATCTTTGAGAGCTGCAACACAGTAAGTTTCTTATGAAGCCGAAGATTTTGCTCTTACCGCTGGGAAACAAGCACCAGCGCATCCACGCGAGTGTCGGTGCGGGGGTCGTGCACCTGCGGCGGCGGTAGGCACTCACATGCCCGGGCAGCTGCACCGGCCCGGCGGTGGCGTGCTCGGCGACGAACTCGTCAGCGCCTGCAGCCGCTCAAACCCGGGGGTTCTCCCTCTGCGCGCGCGGGTCGCCAGGGCGAGCACGCGCATCCGAAGGGCAGGTGCAGTGCCGCCGTTTCCGCACGGTTCAGGGCAATAATGACGGGGCGGGTTCTTCGGGAGCAACATCCGTGGAGTGGTCGCCGGGCACTGTATCAGCCCCGGGATGTCCGGCAGATGAACCCCGGCGGGCAGCTTCAGGCGGGCGTACTCGGCGGTGGCGAGCGCATCCAAATATTCGGCATCAGGTCCGGCGACTGCGGCGGTTCGCGCTAGGGAGAGTGCCACGTCCCCGCCAAGATGCTCTCGCAGGAACGGCAGGATGGTGTGCCGAATGCGCGCGCGCATGAGCGTCTGGTCGGTGTTGGTGGGGATCGTTCCAGGGGGCTGACCTTCGGCTTCGCAAATATTCAGCATGTCGGCGCGGCGCAGTGCGAGGAAGGGTCGCAGGTAGGTGACTCCGTTTTCGATGCGCACGGGCGGCATTCCTGCGAGGGAGCGTGTGCCCGAACCGCGCCCAAGCCCCAGGAGCACGGTTTCCGCCTGGTCGTCAAGGGTGTGACCCCAGCAGAACAGCCCGTGCGCCGGTATGTTGCACCGCACGTTCAAAGGCGCCGTACCGGGCGGTTCGCGCCGCCATTTCGGGGCCCATGCTGCCCTGCGGAACCTGCACGCGCTCCGTGAGCACAGGGTGCAGCCCCAGGCTCGTGAGGGTTTCTGCGGTGGATGCGGCAACCTCGGCGGAGTCGGCTTGCAGTCCGTGATCGACCACGACGGCGCCCACACGCACATCGGAACGACGCGCAAAATGCGCGGCAATACAGGCGAGCGCGAGCGAATCTGCTCCGCCGCTGCACGCAACCAGCACGAGGGGCTTCTCGGTTTCTGCGCCCTGCTGCGATGCGGTCGAGCCTCGCCGCGCACGCCCGGTCCCCTTGATGGCGCCTTCACCCAGCAGGTTCGTCAGCGCGCGAGCCAGTTCCCGGCGAGCCTTCCCCACCGCCGGATGCAGCCGCCCCTGCCGTCCATGTTGCATGTGTTGTCCTTCTCTGTTGTATATGCCGCTGCGACAAAATCTATTCGCAAATCCCTTTGATCCTCGCGGCAGACGCAGCAGCGAATTACGCATTATCAAGCACGCTGGCGTATTGAAATAATGCTCGGCTTTTGTCACATAAAGTGTCACGTAAAAGGGTTTTACGTGACAAAATGTCATGTAAATCTAGAGTTTTGTCACGTAAGTTTGTCATATAAACTATAAGACTCACGGCAATTAGTCCCGCTTTATACCGGGGATTTACGTGCATATATACCATAAACACTCCATGTTTCGTGACATTTTATGTGACAAAAATTGTCACGAAACACGCGGTTTTGTCATATAACCCGTTCTGGGATTACGCGGTATTCTCTTCATCCCCACCACCAGCCACGACCACCTTGGCGTCCTCGTCCAGCACACGCTTGATCCAGGCGTCCGGGTTGTGAATCTCCCGCTCGGTCGGCAGGTTCTCGAGCCGCTCCCACACGACGTTGAAGCGTTCCATGCCGACCGCATCCACAATATGCTGAACGAACTTCGCCCATCGCGGTACTGCGCCATCTTTTTGTTCATGCCCAGCAGCCGGTAAATGAGCTTTTGTGAGGAACTTCTGGGTTGAGCTGCGGCGGTTGAACCTGCGGCGAATCGTCTTGACGGTCGGCACAATCTGGGCGTCCACGGCATCCATCACCACGTTTGCGTGCCCCCTCAAGCAGGCTCATAATGGCTGTCAGCTCGCTCGCAATTTTGCGTGCCTTCGCGGTAGCTTCTTTCACAGGATGCGCCCGCCCCTGCCCGGGTTCTTCGGCGCGTGACTGTGCTGCAGGCACGGAACGCGTCTTTGAGGTCGAAGGTGCTGGCGGCACTATCGCCCAGCTCCGTAATCTTGGCGAGAAAAATAGTCGCGCAGCCACGGCGCGGCGGCAAACTGCACCGATGCGTCTGCTCGTGCAGGCACACCCACAGGCGAAAATCTTCGGGTTCAACGTTGAGTTCACGCTCAACGGCAGACCACGTTCGGGAGCGAGCAACATCAGACGACCGCCCGGCTGCCCGTACCCGGCCAGCGCCGCATAGGGGTTCATACTGCCCAAGCACTTTGGTGGAGAGGAACGAGAGCACGGCACCGACCTCGAAGTGCCAGCCCTTCTTGGAGTTTATTCAGGTCAGCATGCGGTTTTTTCTGCTGAATCTTCTCGAATGCGGGCTTGACGAAGGGTACGAGCATGATGAGAACGCCTGCGCGTTCGCCTTCGCCCAGGTACTTCGATCAACCACCAAAACCTCGGAGTCGCGCAGGTCTTGTGCCGCATCAAGCCCGGTGATGCGGTGCACATGGTCCACGGATTCTTCCGCCGCTTTGCGCAAAGATGCGACCACGCCAGCCATCTCCTGGGGCTTCATGCGCGCTCCGGCGGGCGCCAGGCTACCCACGATTTTGGCGATGCGCTCAACATTTAGCAGGTTTTTGTGTGTTGTTCTCGCTCATATGCACAGTGTATCGAACTGTGCAGTGTGAGCTGCGCGGCTAGGATGTCCCGCTTTTATAGATGTCTGCCCTGAGGAGTCCTGGATTAGGGCATGATCTGCACCTTCACAACGAGGTATATACTCAGCACTTCAGCGGTTTTGAGCACAGACCCAAAAAGATGGTCCGGCTTACCACGTTCAATATCACGAATCGTTTTATCGCTTACACCCACCATATAAGAAAAGTTCCAGCTGGTGAGCCGTTCTTCCTTACGGATGCGCCGCCTCGCCCGAAGTTCTGAGCAAACTCTTCTGCATGAAAAATATCGTGTGTGCGGCATGATGCATCGCATCCCCTTTAAAAATACGAATAGTAGTCTGGCTTTTAAGAATTTTACACCGCAGGGAGACTCAAAATACAGTAAATACGAACTATTTTTCGAAAAATTTTGAGGTTCCTAGATGAGAAGACACTCATAGCAGGGAGTCATTCGGGGAGCACTGAGGTGCTCCCGAATGAAGAAACCGCTCCCGGAAACAGGCAGCTGCACTAGCAGGTGCAGCGCAAGAAATAAGCGAGCTAGGAACGCCTCTCGTCATGCCTCAAGGGGCATACGGTAGCGATTATCCGGCAGGAACAGATCCTCGACCGCAGGGTCATCAACCTCAGCATTCTTCTGCATCGTCTCAGCACGCTCCCTGCGCAGCCTCACCAAACATCTCACGAGTCATCTGCTTGGTCTGCTCAATCTTGCTGCGTACCTCCGCCCGGTGAAACCAGGCTTCCAGGGTTTAAACCATGCCGCGTAGGCTCAGATAGAAAACCAAGGCACAGACACCCACCGATCACTGCTTTACCTATATCTTGAGTTACTGCCAGTGACCACCAAGTACACCAGTGGAGGAATTAAGATTTCATGTAGCAACAGCACCCTCCCGGAGAGGGCGCTGTGCACGCACCACCAACGGACGCTGAGCTAACGCGAGAGTAGCGGAAGATAAGATAAGAAACCAGCACGATCCTAACCGCTTGAGAAGAGACAGAGCAGAGAACCCCTAAGGCGGACACAACAGCCCCAGCAGCGAGAATCAGCAGAAAAGACACAGATCGCTTCGAAAAACCGATGAAATAACGCCCATCAACGCAGCGCCCAGCGGTACATACTCTGGGTGATCCGGCGTATACCGACTGCTCTCATAGTGTATCCCTTCCGCATTCTCCACGGGCACGACTCAATTACGCCACCCTGCCTCTCTCTATATCGCGCAGCGTCGTAAAAACATCCCTAAGAAAAACAGGCTGAGGTAACTCCTCACCAAGTATTGCTTCCAAAACTTTTTGCACCATCCTCACCGACCTCAGCAACAGCTTCTCCTCTTAATAGCACTCAAAATACCAGGAGACGTCGCTGTAAAGTTCCTTCGCTTTCGAATCCAATCCCCTATGACTTTTCATAAACTGGCAGCCCATATCGCCTTTACATAACCCTGCTACTACTGCAATGCACGCCCAGAGGTCAAAAGATAGGCTACCGTGCCGCCATCTAACCATCCATCTAGCGACGGCGCATCTGCTTTGTCCGATCTGTTGGTGGTGTGATCCGGCTACTGTTTGCCTTTTTCGCTATATAGCCATAATCACGAGGATTAAGAAGCAGTAATGCCGTCCAGATACTTATCCAACTCTGCCTCAAAGTTGGGATACGTTTTAGGATCTGCACGCTGAAGGTAATCCGGAACCTGTAAAAGCTTCTCTAGAATTGCATCAAGATGCTCATCGGCAGTCCTATATTTTGTCTTCGGTTTGGCAGCCGCCGAGAACCCCCAGAGTGCCCAGGCTGCGAAGCCCTGATGACCCTCGAAGAACGTATCAAGAGCCGTCAAGGCTGTTGCGCTTTGCATTCGAGTAGCAGCCTGCGCGGTACCAGCGCCCGCAAAAATCGCTGTAACCCCTGCTGCGGTAGTCAAACGGACAGCATTTCGACAATTAACCATGTACTTCATTTTTACTCCTCACCGTGACATAACCATTTCAAGGATGTACTGTATTGCAGAATCCTTGGTGAACAGTTAACTCTTGACCAAGAATAAATTGGGACTACATACAATTGCCCCAGATATACCACATCCATACCCATATAAAATTTTAATGAACACCGTATTAACTCCATGCTATATCTCCCGATCAGTAGCAATAAAAAATAAAATTAATTTTCAATAAAGATTCGCAGAACATTATTGAATGTGAAATAAGTTGTATTAAATACCATTCATAAAATGAATTTCTCAGAAGGGCAGGCGCTTGTATAAGACCCCATCCTGACCTCATACAAAAATACCCCCGGAACGTACAGATGTACTTGCAGGTGCAGCGCATAAAAAAGCGAGCTAGGAAACGTCCCTCATCGTTATCAAGAGGTATGCGGTAGCGATTAGTCGGCGTAGCAGGTCTCTTATCAGCTGGGTCATCAACATCAGCGTACTTTCTGCATAATCTCAGCACGCTCCTGCATCATCCCGGCGTACTCCTGCGCGATATCGCTCACCAGTTCACGGGTCATCCGTTTAGTCTCTTGAATTTTTGTGACGCACTCGGGGTACGGTTAAACCAGGCTTCCAGGGCTTGAAACCATGCCGCGTAGATCAGATAGAAAACTAAGGCACAGGAACCTACTGTTGCCGCCTCTGCCTCACATCCTGAAACATCCCTAGTGTAGCACGCCAGATACACCAGCGGCGGCACTGAAGATATCGCATGCAGCAAATAGCAGTCCTCCCGGAGAGGGATGCTGCGCACGCACCACCAACGGACGCTGCATCTAACGCGAGTACTAGCGGGAAGATGAGGTAAATCCCACGATGCCCAGCGATCTGCAGCCGCGAAAGAGACAGCACAGAAAGCTGAAGCTGGTACAACGGCCCGAGCACTGAGAATCACGAGAAAGACACAGACCGACGCTGAAAAACCACTGAAATAACCACTCTTCGAGTGCACTCGTCAACGCCATACTCTGGATGATCCGGCGTATACTGACGCTCCTTCGTGCGCCCTCCACGCAACATCGGAGACGCTGCCCCAGACGAGCAATGCCGCATAAACTTTGCGAAGATAACCTCTGGAAGACAGGCTGAGGTAACTCCTCGAGGGTGAGTATTGTCTCAGGGATTTGCGGCGCATTCACCGACCTCATTGACAAGGTCCTCTGACGGATAGTGCTCCCAGTACCAGACACACTATTCCCGCCAATTCGTTTTTCGGCTCCGCCCAATGGCTTTGTATATATTCCGTTATTGTCCCGATCTAGGGCTGAAGCGCGCGATCGCAGGGCGACAACGGGCTTAGTTTTGCCGATAGTGCCATGCGACGTATTATTTACATTTTTGATATCAAGAACCTTGCGCATTGCGTTCGGAGCAGTAGCCTGCGCAGCAGTATCAGCACCCGCGAAAAATCGCAGAAACCCCTGCTGTGGCAGTTAAACGAATGGCATTTTCGACATTCACATACCAAAGCCTTTCATTTATACTCCTCACCACGGCATATCTATTTCAAGGACGTAATATGCTGCAAATTTTGGTGCACAACAAACTCTTAATTAAGAAATACATAATGCTATATCGCGTACAGATACCTCTAGACTATGGGGCAAATAATCCATCTCTGTAGTGTATAAAGGTTTAATGAACGGCGTATTATTTCCCACACTATACGTTCATGCATCGCAGTGCAACGCACAATAATGTAATCTTTTAATAAAACCCTCGAGGAAAAACTGCAGGCTCCATAATAGCAACCGCGAGAACCGCTCTGCCCCCTGATACAAACGGAGGAGTTTCTTCATTCGGAGCACTTTATTTGCTCCCGAATGAAGAAAACCGCTCCCTGACAATAACAGGAACGGTAAGACCTAGTGACTTTCGGCAGCGAAGGCGGTCGATCGCCTCTGAACCATCTTCTCTGCCGCGGCGATGTCGTCCCAGCCTTCGCCCTTCACCCATTTGCCGGGCTCCAGATCCTGTAACGCTCGAAGAAGTGCTGAATCTCAGCCCTGAGCTGCTCGGGCACATCCGCCAGCGACTTGATGTGATCGTAGCGCTTATCGGTGGGCACGCACAGTACCTTCGCATCGCCACCAGCCTCGTCGGTCATGTTAAAGACGGCAACCGGGCGAGCCTCCACGATCACACCGGGAACAATATCAACGTTCAGAACCAGCATAGCGTCCAGCGGATCGCCATCCTCGCCGAGTGTGTTCTCAAAGTAACCGTATGCGGTGGGGTACTGTATTGAGGTGAACAGCACGCGATCTAGATACAGACGACCGGTTTCGTGGTCTCATCTCGTACTTCACCCGGGAGCCGCGGGGATTTCAATCGTGACGTCGAGTTCCATGGGAACCTCTTTCTATGAATGTAAGCCTCTGCACCGCGCATCAAGGCGGCGAACAACTCCCCATTGTACCCCCCTGAACGCGTGCACAACACCCATTCAATGCCACAAAAATCGTGCTTTCAGATACGTTGCCGCGAATATCATCCACGCTATCCTGGCGAGCCGGTAGCCTGTAGTCCTCGCGATGCGTGTAACCGGCTCGGTATTTCGCAGCGGAATTCGTTATGCTCTTAAGATGCGTTCACCCCAACCGATAAACACCCTGTTCACTCGCCGCGCCCTGCTCGGTGCAGCACCTGCGCTATTCCTGCCGCATGCTCAAACCCCAGCGGCGGACAGTCGCAGGGCGGTACCGCATCCATAACCCCGTCGGTCACACCCACGCCGAGCCCCACTCCGGTACTGGATGCCCAGCAGCTTCAAGACCTGAAAAGCCCGGATTGATAAGCTCTTTCAGGAGCGCCCCTACCCCGCCCATTCCATGCTCGTGACCGCCCTCGACGGCACACGTGAGCTCTATGCGGATGCCCCGGATACCCCGCGCCTGCCTGCCCTCAAATATGAAGATTCTGACCTATTTTGCGCTCGCACAGACCGCGCCGGAACGCACTTTCACAACCTCGGTGGCGCAGGGTAAAATGGGCTGTTTCTGGTGGCAGGCGGCGATACTCTGCTCGTGGAAGGAGCCACGGAACCGGCCACTGCGGGTTCGCCGACGATGCGCGCGGGCTGAGCACGCTCGCTGCGGATACCGTGCAGCAGATGAACGAACGCAAGGTCGCGCACGGCACCTTCCCCGTCTACCTCAGACACCACTATTTTCACGGGTTCCGCGACTAACCCCGGCTGGGAGCCCAGCGACTCGAATCCGGGCAGATCACCCTGATTAACCCGATCGCGCTTGACTCGCACACCGTACCCGGGCAGTCCACCCCTCGATAAACCGGCGCGCCCGCAAGACGCCGGAATCGCCGCTCTAGAGGCGTTCGTGAAGGTGCTCAATAAGGCGAGTGAAGAACATGCAGAAGTCAAATCAGGGTACGTATTTACGGTTGCCGACCGCCGCCCCCTGTGAGTACCGATGCTGAGCAGATCGCTCAGATTCAGTCGGCATCCGCGCTCGATCAGGCCTTTGTGATGATGTTAGAGTCCGATAATGTGCCGCCGAGGTGCTGGGGCGCAATATGCGATCGCCGCCGGTCGTGAGGGCAGCGCATCCGAGGCGCAGAAACTTAGTGCGAGAAACCGCAGGAGGCGAAAATTTCGGTTACCGGGCTGGTGCAGGCGGATGTGAGCGGTATGTCCGCAGAACTGGTGACGGCACGCACCCTGGCGCAGACCCTGGGGCGTTGGCGGCATCCGAAACATGACGAGCTTTGAGCGCAGATTTCCGGTTGCGGGTGTTTCGGGTACGCTCAAGGATCGTTTTAGCGGGAGAAGCGAATAAGTATGCGCGCGAGCATGTGGCGGCAAAGACCGGCACGCTGTTCACTAGCCATTTCATCTATCGGGGTATGCGACCCGCCCAGACGGCACACGCCTGATTTTTCGTGAGCCTGCTCAACGATGTCGGCGGGGCGGAAGCTCTGCCCGGTGCGAAGGATACGGTTGATAGCGCCGCGGCGATTGTGGCGGCGCGTACTGAACCGCCCGCGAATCCACGCGGAAATCCTGCGCCTTCGGGCTCGCAGGTACCGGGTTCATCCTCGTCTCCCGATGCGACGGGTTCGGGTTCTGCCCCGAATTCCTCGCAGTCCCCGGATGGTTCGCTCACTTCGCCCGCCGGCGGCAGCGTGCCGCAGGAGGATGCACCTTCCCAGGAGGCGGAACAAAACCCTGCCGAAGTTCCCAGCTCGCAGTAGAGCACAAATATGCAGAATACTGTATATTTATCTGACTGCCGAGTGTATCCGAGGGCATACGGCAACCGCGCATCGCAAGCGCCCCTGCGGCTATCCATGCATATTCACTCACCCCGTTCCGAAGGATAGTTTCGTGTCTTTACCCTCTGCCGCATCCGCGCCCAGCGATCTGCCGAGAGTCGCCGTCGCGGAGCTTTTGCGTGTTCACCACTGCGAGACGGCGCTCTACGCCGATTTTTCGCGGTATACGGCAGGCACCCGGGAAGACGAATACGGCACCACCGCGAGCGGTCCCTCTCATGTCGTGCGTAGTGATAGCGGCGCACCCCAGCTCAACCCCAAAGTTGTGACACTTTTGGAAGCAACACAGGCTTCATGCGTTGCAGACATGAGGAATACGGCGGACGCCGAGGTGGAAATACGCACCGCTCAGGACATGGAACGCTACCCGCTCGCGCGGCTGATCCCGGTGTTGAAACCCTCACGGAACGCTATGAATTTTTGCGCGCATCGTGCGGGCGGGCATGGCACCGCCGATATTCCCGACCTGCTGAGCTGCGGTGACTGCCCGGCGTGTGCGGCACGTGTGAAGGCCGAAGCTGGCACATCCGAAACGCTTGACGAACCCGAGCTCGTCCCTCATAGCAGCGATGATTCAGACGAGGATTCCTGGCAGGATTCCGGTGACTCCGCGGCGGAATCGGCGTTTGAGGGCATTCCCGCGAAGGCACAGCATCCGTACCGGGTACGTACCCTGCCGCCCTGCCGACGACGATGAAGAATATGCTCAGCTTGAGCGCCTGCGGAACGCCTTGCCGAGCTCGAAAAGCAGAATCAGAAGAATCGGGGGCTATCTGCCGAAAATTCCCGGTTGGCGATGCCCTTCCGGTGTAGATTTCTATCGCCGCGAAAAAGGCGCCGTTTTGGCGGGATCATCTGCGCCGCCTGCACGAGCCCTACGAGAATTGGGCGAATACGCGCAATTGCGTGATTTTCGAGAATGTTGAGACCGCAACCGATTGGGAGCGCGTGCGCGGGGCGAAAATGCGTACTCTGCGCGCGGTCGCTACCCTGGCAGATTCGCACACTCTCGCTACCGACGATACCGGGCATTATTTGCTGTATAGTGCCGGATGATGCGCCCGCGAAGGCATGCGAGAGCATCGATCTCCAGGTGGAGGCGTTTCGCGCGACTAACCCGGCAGGCTCCGCGTACCGAGCACGCTGCATCGACTCGGTTTTCGGGGCAAAATTATATCTCTCGAACCGTATGAGGAACCAGGCAAACTCCGCAGAGGACGCTACTTTGGCAGGTGGCGGCAGCGTGTTGTGATGGTGGTTGCCGAGCGCATCCGCGTGAACGATGAAGAACATGCGCACTTTCCCTGCTGGGGTTCACCCCGAGCGCACCCGTAACGACGAAACAGCCAGAGGCGTCGCTATGCGCGTAGCGGTCGAAGCTAAAGACCATTCTCCCAACGCTGCCGCGACCGGGACGCTGGACCTTATCGAACGCCGCCCGCCGCGACTCAAAAACCCGCGAGAGCCCGCCCTAAGAGACCGAGTTTTTCACGCTGAGCTGCCCACTGTTGAGGCGGTACTCGCGGCGGTTCGTGACCTTGACCGTTCGCATGTGGCGGTTCATACCGCCCGGGTCAGGTAAGACCTTCGGGCTCGCAGGTGATCGCCAGGCTGGCTGCGCGGGCGCAAAAGTGGGCGTGGTAGCAGTCTCACGCCGTCGTGGAAAATATGCTCGACCGCGTGCCTGGAACGTAACCTGTTTCCCGCCGACCGGGTGATGCGCGCCAAGGCAAATCTCAGCTCCCCAAATTACCCCTGGGTTGAGGCCAGCATAAAGATCTGACCGCTTTATTAGACAAATCCGGCGGGTCTGGCGGCGAAAATCCGGCACCGAACTTCGCCCGGCGTTCTTTTTGGCGGGACCGCCTGGGATTTTGCGAACCCGAACCGGATTCCTGAGGGCTCGCTCGACCTGCTCGTTATTGACGAAGCCGGGCAGTTCTCGCTCGCCAACACCCTAGCAGTTGGAAGAGCCGCGCGGAATCTGCTTCTGCTGGGCGATCCGCAGCAGCTGCCGCAGGTGGCGGTGGGTGAGCATCCGTACCCGCTGGATACCTCGGCGCTGGGTTACGTCCGGCGGGCAATCGGTACCGCCCGCTGCATTCGGTTATTTTCTGCAAGTCACCTGGCGTATGCACCCGCAGCTGCGCGCACCGGTTTCCACACTATCCTACGGCGGGAAGCTGCACTCGGCAGCGGCGGCGAGCGAGCGCATCCTCAAGGTTCCTGCACGGGAAGAATCCGTTCTGCCCGCCGAACCCGGGCTTTACATGTACGGCGTTCACCACGAGCACTGCACCGTACGTTCCGAGTAGAGGCGGCAGCCGTCGCGCGCCTAGCGGGGCGAGTTCGTGGGTGCTTTATGGACTCCTGGGGCGAATCAGCCTGCACGCGAGCTCACCGGCGAAGATATTGTGGTGGTCGCCGCCTCATAACGCACAGGTCGATACGATTGCGGGAGCATCTGCGCCACGCCGGGCTTTCTGGATGCGGACGGTCACGGCGTGCGCGTAGGGACCGTTGATAAGTTTCAGGGTCAGCAGGCGCCGGTGACGATCGTGTACTAGGCCTCCTCAAATGCCGCCGCCGGAATGTCGGGGCGAGGCGCAGAATTTCTGCTCTCCCCAACCGCCTGAACGTGGCGCTCTCACGCGGGCAGTGGTGTTCCGTACTGGTCGCATCCGACAGTCTGCACCGGTTCGTGCCGCAGAGCACCCCCGAACTCTTGGCGTTGGGCGGATACCTCGTTTGGCACGCTCCGCCACCCCTGGGGAGCGCACCCGCATTCGAGGGCTGACAAGGCATATTAGACAGTTTTATGCGGCGCGCCCGGTCATCGGCACCAAACCCGCCACGATTGTAAAGAAACAGCATCGCCCTGGGTGTGCTTGCCCGTGCCAACCCGTGCTGCAAAAACCCTATCAAAAACCCGAGGCGCTCAGGGCATAATGGAGGGTGTTCGTGTTAACCTTCATTCAACGTTCCCCCCAGGTTTCATTGCCTGCGCTTCTCGACAAGCTCTCCAAGCTCAACCCCCGAGTTGAATTCGCACAAACCTATCCGGACGAAATTCAGGGTGCTTTCGAGAGCTCCGCAGACGCCCTGCAGGCTATCCCTGCATGCTCGCGTGAGCAGGATTCTGGGTTGGCATCGAGTTGGTGAGCTGCGCATTCCCCGATTCGCCAGCACTGGGGACGGTCAGCACGAACGACTGCACCGGCGACGCCCTCGAATTCTCACGGCTCGCCGTGGAGGCGGCACGCACCGGCGCCCCCGCCCGCGGTATTGCGGTATCGGCACACGATCGCGCGGTCGCAGACATGGCTTCAGGACTCACACGCCTGCTGTATCGGGTATGTTCCGACTCGTACCGATGCCGAGATGGCGCGTGGTCGATCTACTGGTTCCCGGGTCCGCGGGCAGCAGCGGGCAGTTGCACAAGCACTCGGCATTACCACCCAGCAGTCAGCCGCACGCTCATGCGCTCGCTCTGGCACGAAGAACAGGCGGCACGCCCGGCGGTACTCGGACCTGCTCAACCGGCTGGATTTTCCACAACCGACAGTCTAAATACCAGGATATGACTAACTATTTTGGTATTCATAGACAGCAACACCGGGCTTTCTACCCATTCAGTTCTACTTGCCTCATTCCGCGATTCCTGCGCCCTGTATCGCTCGCGCGGTCGTACCGAGAATGAACGTGAATACGGTGGCGATGATGAAGAGTGCCCCTCCGGCAACACGGTGTTGATCGCGCTGAACGCTGGTACCGCCCATCCGGTAATGAGGTACCCGATCATGCCCGCTAGGGAGAAAACTACGCCCATGAGCTGTAGACGCGCCCGCGCATGTGCTCGTCAATAGCGTCTGCGAAGAGGACCTGCCCGAGCACTTCTTCGGGTCCGTAGAACATGCCCCAGATGAACCAGAGCACGAGTACCCGCCCACAGCGCCGGTGCAGTCCCATGCTCAGGCAGACGGCACCGTAGCTGAGTCCGGAGATGCACATCCACCCGCGTTTGGTTATGCGTACCCGCCCGGTGCCTGTACCGACGCCGAGTTTGGCTCGAGAGCCAGGAACTGATCACGCATCCGGCGGCGTAGACGGAGGTTGCGATTCCGAAGGCGGTGGAGTCGTGCCCGAGGCTCGCGGGTGAGGTATCTCGAGCATGGGCAGGGTGGTGATGGGCACTGGCGGCGATGGAGAGGAACCAGACAGGGAGCATGCCGCGCACGATGCGTTGCTGGTGTAGGGTAGGCCTTCGTGCAGGAGTCTGCCGGTGTGGTGTCTCCTGCACGGTGGCGGTGCGTTCGGCGTGGGTGAGGTCGTAGTTGCGTATGGTGGCGACGGTGAGGGCGGCGAGCAGGTTGAGGGTGCCTGCGAACCGACGGCGAGGGCTGGGGTGGTGAAGGATGCGACGGCGGCTGCGATGGTAGAATGAGGGTTTGGGCGAGGAAGATAGAGGCCGCGGCGTGCCATGTATTTTTGGTAGTCGTCGCCGAGCAGGGAGGGCATGGCGGCTGAGTTGCAGGGATGAGAAGGTGCCGAAGGTTGAGACGAGGGAATGCGATGGTGAGGAAGGCGGGTAGTCCTGCGGCGGCGTAGAGGGCTGGGGGATGCGATGAGTAGGTGGCGCTGGCGAGTCTGAAGCTGACGGGTGAGGGTTTTTGCGGTTGAATTTGTCGGCGATGGTGCCTGCGGAAGGTGCGAAGAGGATGACGGGATTGCTTCGACGACCATGACGATAGCGGAGTGGGCGAGGTCGCCGGTGCTGCCGTAGGTTAGCAGGGGCATGGCGATAGCTTGGATGCTGGATGCGAGAGCATCAGAAACCTGAGCTACTAGAAGTGTCATTTGTACCCGTGTATTATGAGACATAATTATAATCCTTGCAGATCTAGAGGTCATTTAGGAGCATTATGGACTTGAATCATATGCACATTTTAAGTGATGATGTTGAAGGAATCTCACTCACTATTGTCGAAAGTTCCTAATCTATGGGTATCTGAACCCGTAGATGGGTACTTTGAAGTGCGCTCAGACAGCTTTACAATAAGTGTATTCCAGGTAGATTCTTTTCAGAGCACGTCAAAATACACAAATACTCCTATAAAGCTGGGGGGCATAGTGCTACAGTTTTCTGTAGATGATGTAGAAGATTCCCTACATTATTTACAGTCTACATGTACTGATATAACTGATACGACTACTCCGGTCTATACGCCATGGGGGACCCGATCAGTTTATATAACTCACGCCAGTGGATTAATAGTGGAACTTTATAGTTGGAACTAATTTTGGAAGCATACAATGAATGAAGATATTATAAAAGTTACGCCACTCAAGAAGCTATTGAATTTATGCCTACTGTGCGTGGTTGGTTAGGGATGGTAAGGTTGCGTCAAGAGTTATCAAACCACCTTCCATCTAAGATAAAAATATTAGATATTGGAGGAGGAAATGGTATAGTTAGTGGCTGGTTACTCTCAAAAAGGACATCAGGTCTACCTACTAGATCTAATGCCAGAGTTAGTTTCCGAAGCAAAAAGGAACTCACATTATTCAGGTTTTCAGGCTGGTGTAGAGATGCAGGAACTTACCATTCAGTGATTCAACATTTGATGCAGTTATTTCTAGGTCCCCATTATCATTTACTGAAAGAAGAGGATCGGTTAACTCTCTTCTTGAAATCCGTCGCATGTAAAGCCTGGCGGAAAAGTAGTTGTTGAGTTCATGGGAAGATATAATTTTGATTTATGGGCAGCTCACCGTGGACTCACAGATGATGAAGCATTACTATCAATGACAGAAACATTAATAGTGCAGGAGACATGATAAATGCTGGATCTAGTAAAAATTTATTTATGACTTGCCATACTGACATAGTAAGCAAATGCTTGAAATAGCTCAAAAGCTGGTCTTATCAACATTGAAAACATTGCCCTAGAATACCTGTTCTACTGTAAGCACACCCTAGCAAACCCTTAGATAGAAAACAAGCAAGTCGATTACTCTCAATTGCGCGACGAAATTCAACTCTAGAAGAATATATTAATCTTAGCCCTCATTCCTACTAGTCGCGCAACGTCCTGATTAGTTCACTCAAAAATCCATATAGGATCAAGGATTCTCTGTTTCAATACTAGGATGATATCATCTACATATCCTCTAGCCCCTTTTATTATTCCAGATAGAAAATCAGGACTCCCCTGCAGAACTGACGTAGCTTTTACCTTTACCAAAATTAATATTTTTCCATGTCCAGGTATCAACCCTTTAACAACATACCTATCCTAGGTATATTCTCCCTCAGAAAAACTATCATCGTATCTTATTTTAGAATTTATTGACATGGTCGGTATAAGTAGCCGTTTACATTAGGCATATCTTTATAGGTCTATTTTTCTGGTAGCAAACTCAAAAAGCGCAACTATTACTATTACGTCGGAGCTTTACAGAGTTTTTATTACTCTATCCCATGAATCAGTAAAACATATTCTGGCGGTTTTGCAAAGTGTACACCGCATTTCTCCAAAATATCTTTCTTGTCACCAGAGCCCAACCCTATATTTATCTTAAAGTTGCTATCGGATAGCTCGATTAAAGAGCTTATCGACCGTACAAGAGTCGCTTGAGTCCAATAACCAGTTCCAAAAACACCAACTCCTAATTCTGAAATTTTTTGGAGCAAGTTCCATAATTTTAGAGTAAGAAGTTGGGCCAAGACCTGTAGCTACATCTCCATCGTTAGGCACCTCCAGGAATATCACGTACCCATACTCCATCCAAGATACAGGACATATTATATGAGTATAGAGGATCTGAGATAAACTTATTCACAGTGCTCCACCTATCAACTAACAAGTGATATTTCAGAGAGTCCTTAGTAAAAATAATTGACCTAATACTTATACTGTCAGTTTCTATTTGAATAATTAGTTGAATATTTTTAATATATCACCCCATATCATGTTTATCCCAGTCGATAATTAAAAAGCTTGCCATCATTATTCAATGATTCCAACCATAGACCAATTACTGACTTGGTTCCTGTATATAGCTTATTCCAAAGCAACATACAGCATAGTCAACACCAACTGGACGATAATCCTTAGCATCCATTTGCTTCAAGATAACATTATTACCCTATTCCCGACTTAGAGATCCGATTAAGAGCAACTGATGAAGTTATCTACATTATGATCTATGCCCAATAAATTACATCCTCTTCCCATGACCTTCCCTAGAATAATTAACTCACTACCCCGACCACAACATATACTTACAGCTGAAACGCCTTGTGAGTTAACAGCAACCTCCTGTAATGCCTGGACTTTTAATTTTCTATACATTAAATCACGCATGAGCGCTAGTGGAACATTAATTTGTGGGTATTTATATAAAACGATATATATCACGCCAGGGTATCCACGCTTCAGGATTATTGATCAATAGATTAGGAGCTGTAACACGTACAACTTTATAACCCATAAGTGATACATCACTTGTGGTAAAGTTTGTCCATACTATTGGCCCTAAATCGATAACTCAGTGTTTCCAAATAATTTAAAATTTTTAGTATTATCTGGTATATTCATTAATATCTATACTTTGCTAATGATAGACGAGTCCAAATGCGCGAAAAATGCGTTATGAGACCGTTTTTATCCAATGCTAGCTGAAGGTTATGGATAAGTCTGTCATACCTGCAGGTAGATCATCACCATATTTCCTGTCTTTTCTATATGGGACTAAAGGAAAAGCAGCAATCCGACCTGTTGATTTGTCTCCCCAAAGCCCAGGAGTCAGGATCTAATAAAGCGACTAGCAATCCTCCGTAGTTGAAAACATTCTCCAAATTGCCTTTGGTATAAGCTTCTTTTGTAGTGTTGTTCTACAGCAAATCCTCAAAAGGTATATCTAGCTCTTTATCAATGAGAACAGCGCATATAGTACTTGCATTTGAGTAAAGTGTCCAATTTAAAAATACGTATTTGAGATTGAATCTGTCATTTCCTTCTAACAGCACAATGTCACTTATAGACCCTTTTTAGCTCCACACAAGGTTCGCCCAATACCCACCACCGAGCTGTGGCATCACGCCCAGTAGCTCTAATAGCTCGGGAGGTTACTTGTTCAATCATGTCCTCCTGAAGCAATGCCACCCATCCGAGGAATAAAATTATTCGTAACTCCTAACTCTCGATGTAATGATACAACTTCATCTGGCAATAGAAATAACTCATTCGTTAATAAATCTTTACCTTCTTTCCATTTAATTGCTATTCTTCATCAAATATCTCTAAATCAGGATTATTAATAATCTGGCTCATCATTTATTGCTAACAGATCATAAGGATTTAAGAAATTTACATTGAGATTTTTAACATCAGTAAAGCTAGCTTCAAAAATATCTTTATTAGGATAACGACCGGAATATCGTTCAATTGCCTCCCCGATTGCACTTTCTTTCGCAATCTCCATATTAAAATGTACACCCCGATCCTGAGCGTCAGGGTGCCAAGTACCAAAAGCGTTTCAAATTTGTTGTATGTGCTGTAATTCACTAAATGCATCCGTTCGCCATTAATATTAGGGATCAGTAAGTCGTAATAATACCCATAAACGGATCTACACGGCAATCATCTAGGATAAAGTTTGTATTAATACCTCCATATGCTTTTGATTAACATTTTTCTTGTGCTCTTATGATCTCCTGGCAATGGAAAAAGGTTTATGGACTATTCCTGTATTTTAGACCACCTAAAAATACGATAATGGATTATTTATATCTTTAATATTCTGAATTATCTTCTGAAATTTTCGCCCCCATAAAACCCAACATCAAAATTCAGAATCTCCGGACACACCAGATAAACGTTCAGATTCCCGGTGCAAGAATTTCCGCACGCATCGTCATGATTCCGTTCGGCGGAATAGTCTAATACCTATACGCATGACTACATGTACTACTGCTAATTGAAGGCTTATAATTAGATTGTCACGCCATACAAAAACAATATTTGTCCCATGCTCTAAATCATGTAACTACATACTGATGGGACGAAAATATAACTTATTATAGGAAGTTTCCCAAACACGAACCCTCCAAGGTTTTATTGGGAACAGACTACTAAAGTATTTTTGATTTCTGACTCTATAGACACATTCGGAATATTATGTTTTAATGTTTTCGAACGAAATATTTTTCCACTCACTCTGTCTATAAATCAAATGCCCGGATGCGTCTTTTAAAACCAATCAGGATGCGTACCCCGAAATCATTAGTACAAATTTCTCGGGAGGTACGCATCCATCGTTGAACATAATTATTTCGGTTCCTCACCACGACTTTTGAGGGTCCCTGAACCGGGTGATGACAATTCATCATGATTTCCAAATCGACATCATCGGTCAACCCCATCAAAATCTGCAAGAACCATCTCCAGCTCTTCGCATTCGCGGTATCTTCCGTCAGATTAGCCATCATGAGTACCTCCTCAGGGCTGTTAATAATTTTAGTTACAGTGACGTAGAACTATATGCATGTTAACCACTGTAATCTACAGCCCAACATCAATGTATAAAGGAGTCAATAGTATTATGAAGATATTTATTGCAAGAAAGTTACTCGAGTTTATTCGTATTGCACCCACACCTTGTGTACCAAATGGATTTCACATGCATAGAGTGTGCACCCCAAGCGAGAGGGCTAGGAGAAATCTGTGCCCGGTGCCCCGCCACCAGCGGTACCTTTGCAGTGCGCGACGGACCGCATCGGCGGTTCAGCAGGAGAACCCGGCGGCACGCAGGAACTTGCCGCGCAGCGCTCGCATCGGGCAGGTGCGCAGAGTCAGGGCAGATCGCATCCGAACCGTAAGATGATCTGCCCAGCATCGTTGATGAACGGCAGCGTGGGCGAAACGGCGCGCATCCACGCGGTACTGCACAAGATTTTCGGGCGTTCCAGGCAAGATACGCGCCCTCGGTTCGAGGCGACGCAGCAGATTCGCGCTCGCGGTGCAGAAACCGCAGCTCGGGTCGCTACAGAAGAACGCTCGTGACCCATCCTAACCGAGACTACCCACGCGCGAGCAGATAGCACCTGTTATCTTTTCGTCGAAATACTATCTGCTCGCGTAAGACGCACCCGAACCCGAACTTCGTAAACTATCCTTATGCCCCTCGTCAGAACCATCTGTGGCACCCAGAACTACCTCAAAGCCATCCGTCGCTGAGTGGACGGAAAGCTCCTGCGACCGCATCCGCCCCTGAGCTGAACGCATGGGGCTGTTTCCTCGGTCTCAGGCGGCCCAAACGACTTGCGGCTACCGATCTGATCGACCATCAACGCTACGGCGCCATCGAGACTCACCCGCGCTGCGACTTCCTATGCGGTCGCCGCGATTCGCCGCCACCGCCTGATCGAAACTTTCCGGTGGAAACTTACGGGTTTCACCTGGGACCGTGTGCATGACGGAAGCCGAGGTTCTCGAACATGCGGTATCTGATTTCTCATGATTGAGCGTATCGAGCGCGATTCTGGACCATCCTACGCGTGATCCGCACGGCGATCCTATTCCGGATGCGTCCGGGCGTATCTCTGTTCCCTGCAGACCGTTCCGCTTACGCAGTGCGAGCCCGGCGAGCGCGTGGTTTCTGGAGCGGATCACCGATTCTGACGAAGCTGCGCTATCTGCAGGATCACGGTTTTTGTTCCCGCGCGCGTTTAGCTTCTGAAGAGGGCGCCTCTGCGAGGCGGTTAACGTGCGGGTTCTCGCGACGCCAGTATTCTGATGCGCCGCCGCTCAAAACCCGGGGTCCGGGTGCTATACCCTAGGAAACCGTCGCAGCGGCTGGGCTTTTGTCTCTCGCCCGTCATAGCTTTGCCTCCGGTAATTTTTGCCTCGAGGCTCGGATTGCGCGATACGCAGTCGCGGCGGCGGCACCTGTGAGCGCCTTTCAGCCGCCGGTGAACTCATGATCCCGCGAATCTCGCAAGCCCGAGGCTTCGCCTGCTCTGCCGGGCGGCGCCGCGCTATCCGCCCCAGAATCCGCAGCGCGGGTGCGAATATGCTACGCGGTCAAGAAAATGATGCCTGGGTAGCGACCACGGCACCGCCGGGGAAATATCCAGATGGTAGCTGCTGCATAAAAGCCCCTACAAGCGTACCTAGCACCGATACCCTCGACCGAGACCGCGAGCATTGGCGTGAAACGGTCGGTGAGCAGACGTGCGGTCGATCACGGAATCACAAGCATGGCGACTACGAGCACGACTCCCACGATCTGCAGCGCCACCACGCTCGTGAGCGCCAGCATCACCAGAAGCAGCGCGCCAAGAGCCTGGGGCGCAGCCCGATGGCGTGCGCGAACCCGCGTCGAAGGCGTACAGGAATAAAAATCGCGGCGTTTAATCAGCGGGACACCCGCCACGATGACGCGAGAATAGCTACCTGCCAGACATCCGTCCAGGATACGCCCAGCACGTTCTCGAAGAATATGGTTCAGGTCGGTGAGGTGTCACTGAAACTCAGTACGAGCCCGAGCGCAAAAGAGGTTGTGAAGACAATACCGATAGCGGCGTCCTCACGCACGCGCCCGCTGCGCTGTACCGCGCCGATCAGGGTGACGGCAACGAGGGCGATCACCGCCCCCACGGCAAAGGGGATGCCCGCAATATAGGCGAGCACCACGCCGGGCGGTACCGCGTGCGAGATCGCATCGCCCGCGAGCGACCAGCCGAGCATCACGAGCCAGCAGGAAAGCAGCGCACAGACCACGGCAGCAATCGACGGTGGCGACCATGGCGCGCGTCATGAAGGGAAGGGTGAACGGTTCACCAGGTATCCAGAATGCTCATGCTGTTCTCCCTTCTCACGCCGGGTCTCGTTTCGTCGGATGCGCCGCCATCAGCGCCCGCCTGGTTACCGCATGCCACCGAACGCCCGACCAAATTTTCGGGGGCTAACACCGCCTGCGTGTCGTGCATCAAAATCGTCTGCACGCAGCAGAGCATCGTCGGCGAAAACTCGTAGAGACGCCAAGTCATGGGTTGAAACCAGCACGGTTGCACCCTCCGCTGCGCATTTGTTTCAACACCTGAATGAGCATGGTTCTGACCTTTTATCCACTCCGGCGAAGGGCTCATCAAGTAATAGAAGCTGCGCGCCCTGCGCTATCGCCCGCGCCACGAATGCGCGCTTGCGCTGCCCGCCCGAGAGTGCCCGATTTGACGATGCGCTCGGTCAGCTCTACGCGCTCTAGGGCGTGCTCGACCGCCTGCTTATCGGTGGCACGCAGCCGACGGGTGATGCCCAGCCCGCGGTACCGCCCCATCGCCACGACCTCACGCACCGAGACGCAAGCTCCAGTCTATTTCTTCGCTCTCAGGCACATAGCTGCAACAATGCCGTTTTTACGAGCAAGGTGGTTCTTGCCCTGATCTCCACGGTTCCGGTATGCGCGGAGATAACACCCATAATGGCTTTTGAAGAGGGTCGATTTTTCCCTGAACCGTTCGCTCCCGATCAGTCCGCAACATCTCTGGTACCAGCTCGAAAAGTAGTCTCGTACAGGGCGCGCACGGTCCCATAATGAACGCCCAGATTTTTCGACTTTCAGCAGTGTTTCCATAGGTTTTGTATCCGACAAAATTTCGTTCACGTACTTTCTTCTAAGCCCCGCTAGTCATCCGTGACGGTGGGGGCATCCCTCACCACGAACCGGCGGGGGCGCGGTATGCGGCGGTATACTCCCGCCGCCGACCGGCTAAGATTCGTTAACGCCTGTCAGCCCCGCGACAATGGTGCGCATCGTACGAATCATATCACGATAGGTAGGAACCGACCATCTCGCCTCAGAAAGGAATCGACATACAGCACACTGCCGATTCTGGCACCGGTCGCATCCCACGACCTGGCGCATGGGGTCATCCGAAACGGTAGACTCACAGAATACGGCGGGCACCTGGTTCTCGCGCACAAAATCAATGGTCGAGCTCAGCTGCGAGGGGTTGCCTGCTGTTCAGTTCACCCGCTCAAATGTATTTTTCCTTGCAGACCGGCATCCCCGCCAAGTATGAGAAAGCACCTTCGCGGGTTACGAGCGCCCGCTGATTCTCAGGCAGAACGCATAACGACTGCACCAGCTCATCCTGAACCCTGCTGCAGCGCGTTTCTGCAGTTTTCCCATTGGTGCGGTAATCATCGGCATGGGCGGGGGTCAAGCTTACTGAATTCGCGCACCATATTACCACACGTAAATCTGCACGTTCTTGAGGGCTCATCCACGAATGCGGGTTGGGTTTTGCCTGCATAAGCATCCTCGGCAATATTGATCGGCTGCACCCCTCGCTCACGGTGGCGTGCGGGGCGTTAGAATCCTGCACGAACTTGCAAACCAGCTTTCCAGGTTCAGCCCGTTGTCGAGCACCAAATCAGCATCATGCGCCTTCTTTAATATCGCTGGAGTAGGTTCATCTCGTGAATCTCGGTTCCGGGTTTGGTCAGCGATTCGACATTCAGGTGATCACCCGCAACGTTTTTAGCGATGTCCGCCAGCACGGTGAAGGTGGTGAGCACAGTCTTCTCTTCTTGCTTCCCCGCCGAAGTGCGAGGCGCTGGAGCAGGAGCGACACGGATACTGGCGAGCTATCCCCAGCATGAGAAAACGGCGCGGATGTGCGGTACCCATGAGTGTTAGCGTTTCGCACCGTGACGGTGCGCAGTGAATACTGGTTGTCATGATTTTCGCTTTCTTACGCTGCGGATGCATTACCCTGCTGACCTGTAGGAATCGTCTCCGACTCATTGATGCTTCGTGCCTAAGTGTCGATCATCCTCGATAAACCGGCGCGAAACAGGGTGGTAACAATCAGTTCGCCTAGCCGAACTTTTCAACCGAGGTTATACGTTTTTAATCACGCCCAGGCGAACCTCATCTGATGTATGGAGGTTCGAGGCTACGATTTAGCGAACCAAGATGCGAGGCTGCTGCCTGAATCTATGCTGCATAGTACCCGCACGATGCGCGCCCTGAGCGGGCGATCGTGCGGGTCACGTCTTCAGGGTTCCACTACATGCAATTTCTGATAGAACCAGCGGCGCGTATTGGGTTTCATCGCCTGAATGCGCTCTAACTCGGCAATACGAGCCTCAGCACCTGCAATGGCTTCTTTGGCTTCATTAATCGTGTGCGTTCTATCCAGGTAATCCTGGCGCCTCGGGAGTAAACGACTTAACGTCGCGGCGCTCACACGATAAAAACGGTCGTCATTATTCCTCCCTCAGGACCTCAGCACTTTTCAGCTTATGAAGAGCGCAAGCCTAAACGCTCAGCAAACTATTGCAGAAACCCTTCTTAGGTTCAGCTTTAAGACGTTCACGTCTCCTTCACCTGACGTTCAACGTCTCCCGATAATTTTGGTGCGATATAACCACGAAAGAATCTCGTCTTGGTTTTCGACTAGGACGGATAACCTTCCCGCCATCAGCTGCTTTACGAATACTTATGGCTGTCATAAGTAACTCCTCTATCCTACCAGTTCTTCCCGCAGGGCGTTCGCCACAAATTCGGGCTGATCCAGCTGGCTGAATGCGTAACTCTCCGGCACGGGAACCACGCGCGCATCCGGCATGCGGGCGGCTAAACGACATGCATTCTCGATCGGGAACAGCTTCGGTGGTATTTCAGTACAAAAACAGGGTCGGATGCTCAAACCGTCTCAAATCCCGCGCGGACTGCACCGTATATTTCAGCAGAAATTCCGCGCACTTTTCGCCGAAATCACGGCGGACTCAGCATTTTTCAACGGCGCAATAATGCTGTTCCACTCGGCAGCATCAAGCTCACGTTTCACTAGCCATCCGAAGGCAATCGGCAGGCGACGCACCCACCCCAGATACAGGGCAGCTCGGAGTGCCTGTATGGTTCCCGGAATGTACGCCACATACCTGTGGGTAGCGCAACGGCGGGGCAAGAAGTTCTTCCGGTATCGCACGAGAGCAGCACCAGGCGCTTGGGCCTCGCGGGTTCCTGCACCACCGCCAGCTGAGAAACTACCGCCGGTATCGCTGCCAATGAGGTAAACCCGTAGTGGGCATAGCTGTTCTGCCCGCTTTCGTTCACGCTTCGCGCCAGCTCGGCGGCGGTGAGGGCTGCATCTTCTCGGGCGGGAATAGTGTGACTCCCCAAGGGAATATCGAGGGTTATGCACCGAAAATCTTGGGAGAGATTCTGCACCACTTCGCCCCAGACATCCGAATTCGTCAGCAGCCCGTGCACAAACAGCAGGGTCCTCTCGCCTGCAGGCTTCACGGGGACCACCGTATTCGCGCCAGCGAAGCTGACCGATTCAGGTTTTCTGCGCCGCCCGTCGCCACCGGTTCAGGGTGAGTTCCGGCTCATACCGTCTCCTCATCACACGCTGAGCCGCTCAGTCAGCAAGCTCAATCACCACAGGGGTATGGTCGCTCGCGCCGTCCCCTCGCGCTCTTCCCTATCGATCCAGGCGTTTTCGCGCGGCGCGGCAAGCGCTGGGAGCACAGCTGAGTCGATGCGCATCCTCGATTCTTCGAGAACCGCCCGGCTTTTGTGGTCCCGTAGGTGTACTCGCCCTGAGTGTGGGGCGCACCGGATCGATGAGCCCTTCATCATTGAGCAGGGCATAGAACGCCTCGCGTTCCGGGGCGGAAACATGGGTGAGGATGTTCTCGCGGAAAAAGTCGATATCCCACACGTCGTTATCTTCGGGCGCCATTCCAGTCGCCGACGAGCGCAAACTGTGCGGCAGGGGTCGGCGCGCAGCCAGCCGTTGACGTTGGTGCGCAGCTGGCGCATCCACTCCATTTTTGTACGCCATACGAGGGTCGGTGAGCCCGCGCCCGTTCGGCACGTATAGGCTCCAGATACGCACGCCGTTGCAGGTGGCACCGATAGCCCGCGCCTCAACTTCGGCAGGGTCGCGGAGGTTTTCGAAGGCGGGCTGGTTCGGGAAGGTGCGTTCGACGCTGTCGAGCCCCACGCGGATGCGACGATTGCTACCCCATTCCACTGGTTCAGCCCTGTAAACGCGCCACCTCGTACCCCAGGAATTCAAAAGAGCTCAGAAGGGAAGGTTTCGCTCTGGTTTTGGTTTCTGTAGGGCGAGCACATCGACCTCGGTTTTTATCGAAGCGAGTCCTCGATGCGGTCGGCGCGGGCGCGAACTGGAGTTCACGTTCCAGGTAGCAATCTTCATGTACTCCAGCTTACGGTGCGCCTGCCAGGCAACGGAGTTGGCGCAACAGGCAAAGATGCGATCGCAGAACGCCACTCTTCGAGTGGTTTATATGTCCGTCCGACGCCGAAGCGCTGGTTTGCACCACTACTTTTCTTTTTGCAAGGATTTTGGACGCTATGGTGGGGATCTGGCGTAGTAATTCGCGAACTCTCCACATGCTCTTGTTTCTTCATGCAGTCTGCCAAAGCACCGCAAAACTCTGTCGCACTCTTTACATCAGGGTCATGAGCTGCTGACAACCCACATATACAGAGGTTGGATGTAACCAGAGAATAGCAGCTAGAGAGCGAGCTCCCAATCTTGACCCGCAAGGACGATATCGTCTGATTGAAAAATCAGATTCTCCAAGACGCTGGAGAGCACGAACCAACCTATAACTGGGCTTTCATCTTGTCCAAAAAGTTCATATATACGTTTTTGACATCAATTCGCTGGTCATCACGATCAGCCATAACAGGCAGCTAAGTATAGTGCTTCTGCCTGTTGCCCTATAGGGATGAAGAAGCCTTGACGTAGTGAAGCTACCTGAGTGGATGGCTAGAGACCGCTTCACTTTCATTTTACTATAGGTAGTTTCCTACATATAAAAGCTCTGTTGTAGTATTCCCGACGCTTGAGTTCGTCCAACTCCCTTCAACTAGATCAGAAGCAGCTAGAAGATAATCTTTTCGATCTATCGAGCGAAACTGGATCGCTCTCAGCACGATTCAACAACTCATTTATGACTATGGCTCTCCGCTCTGGATGTCAAGTCACTGACGAATAGCGAATCCTTCTGGACATTTGTACCCAGAGTAGGCGACTTCACTGAAATCTAGAGACTCAGTGAGCCTCTGAGGCTTCTTCCGTCCTTTCTGCGACGGTCCAGCTCATAGAGAGCAACCAGGGTATCCTGTGCCCACTGGTTCTCTGTTTAGCGATCTTTCAAGAGAGGGACGAGCAGTGTCTCGGAACTTATAATAGTTTCACAGCGATCTTCTTGAGACGTTTGAGATCGTCCCAAGATGATATCAAATGCTTCGATAGCTCGCACGTAAAATCTGAAATACCATCGCTATTTGCAACAGTAACAACCTGTCAGCATCACATGATGACACTAATTTGGTTCTAGGTCCGGTTGACTTCTGAAATGCAAAGCACCGCTTCACCTTGTTCTTGGGTGATCCTATCTGCGATTCTGGCCAATAGTTTTGCGTGCTCCCAAGGTAGCGAGAGGATTCTGTAATTAAAATCGACTAAAAGTTCCTATTTTTCACTCTCAAAATCCTTGAAGATTTTGAACCATCTTGTCCACGCAGAATCATCAGGAATAAGATCAGCCTCAAAGCCAGTAGCGATAAGCTCTCACCCACCGTCCAATAATTCAGGCGTCAAGACTCCCAGAGATATCTATAACGGTCGAGAACTTGAGAAACAAGTTCTTTAATACTCGACGAACTAGAAGCCCTCAACAAGGTGATGAGCCGCTATCTCCGGTCATCTGATTCATCAAAATCAGCTTCAGTGCATGATGCGCTTTTTCCTCACCAACCCAATCAGCAGAAGCTACGTACTGACGCAATGCACGTTGCAGCCGCTAGAGCTGCCCTCAGTAGTTTTGTGACTGAAGTTTCTCTAACATGTGTTATATGCTCCGCCTCCAGGAAGAATAGGATCGGATGATCCCATTTCTCCCATGGCTATCCTCAGTGGGAGCAACTGCCGTCTGCAAATTATTCCCTACTACCATGCACGACGATTAAATATCCAGGTCTGAGCATCTTTCCACCGTTGATCAAGGCTTGCATCGCCAGCCCGCTTCAGTTCCTAACTCGTCCGCTTCGTCGAATTTTTGGTGGAAGGCTTGGTAACGTGCATACCTAGCAGCCACTAAAAGATCTTTGGGGAGACTAGTTTTCTTCTCCTAGAATCGCAGAATATCCTCCCAGCCACTTTACTAGCTGCTAGAAGCAGCCGAAGGCTACTATATATAATTCGTCACTTTCATCGCCATCTTGATCTAGCAATTTCACACGAATTAGCACCTTTTTATCCACGCTAAATACCATTAGCTAATGCAGTTCCTGCAGGACCAATAGACTAATTGGTCTTTTGCATCCCACACAGCAGATTCCGGATCAGGAAGTATTCCTAGAGGATGCCCAATATTTCTGGGCTTTCCTCTGCCTGAAACATATTCATTACTTGCTCATCATTGGTGGCTTCTAATCTCATATTTGTATCAGAATGAAACGTGCAGCATTTGTCTTTTTGCCACGTTCAGGGTAAGTAAATATCTTCACGAATCACTGCGCGCCGCTTTCCCACACGCCCAATGCGTATTAATATTTTAAATCTAAGGTCTTCATAACTAGCGGCATGTGGGCGAAACTCAATTACACAAAATATCCTGCGCTTCTTCTACCATTTTCAGAGCACACTCAGGTTTATCGACGATAAATCTCCTCCGTCACGGATTAATTTGTATCTCCTGTGATTTTCTCAGGACCTCTAGATAGTGATTCGCCACTTACCACGGCATTAGGGGCAGGCACTTCAGGCTTATGGTATTTAGAGTAGCTGGCAAAAGCTTTCAGCAGTTGGTGACGCAAAGAAATCAATAACGACTTCAGGACAACCCTCTCAGTATCTCGGATATATATATTTTATCAAAGTTCTAAAGCTAACTTTTCTAAATTGTTTTTACAAACTGCAGAGCTCTATTATGAGCGGGTATCTTTGCATTCACTGGATACCGCGATAACAAACCTGTTGATTTCAGAAAATTTTTGTCGAGATTCTTGGAGCTTCTCAGCTGCTTCCCGTCAAAAAGTGAGGCAGTGAGCTCTCATATCTTTTACATTTAGCAAGCTGTACCAGTTTTATCAACGATCGAAAGCTACAATATCGAGTCATATTGTTTCTGCCCTCGATTACCATAAAGACGCATCGCGAGTCAACATCGTGGTATCCGCCACCAACAGCTCTCGAAGTCTTCCAGCTCAACTTATCATTAAGTGAGAGCAGTCTAGGACCCTGGAGCAGGAACCACTCGCTTGGCTTATCTTTCCAAGTATGAGTCGATTGGAAAGGATGCCATTCATTTTCTGGTGCAGCCATTGAGTTTTCCTCTGCAGTGGCACTTTTCTGGATATAAGAATTCTTGTACTCAAGCTAAACATGTCATGATGCTTTATAGTGTCATTCCCAGCACTGCACTTTCTGCAAAGAGTACGTCCTCTGGTTTACCATGCTTCGGAACGTTATTTATATACTCTCAATCAATGTTTCTCAACGGATGAAGAAACTGCCCGGAATCCGTGCCACGCCACACCTCCCACAGCTTTAATGGAAACATGGCTGTTTTTCCATTAATCTCGATTATGTGTACTAAAATGGAAAAATCGCTATTTTTCCATTTAGGACACACTGATACTCAGCGACGCATCACCAGCAAAGTATCGCACTCTTAGAGCATTTTCACGAACACGGACAGCTGCACGCGCGCGCGAACTCGCCCGGCGCCTCGAAGCTACCCACCTACACTGCGGACTTTGGCGGTGGGCGATCATCAGCTCTTCTACGTTGCCACCACTCGGCATCGTTGATGCCCAGCATCCTACAACGCGAACGTGACATTGACGCTCTTCTGCGTGAGCCCCTCCGCCGCATCCCAAAGTTGCTGACAGACCTTGCGACACGCCGGGCATCATCGCCACCGACGAAACAGAGTGCGTACCACCCGAAAATCATTACGGATGCTGGCATCTGAGAACGCTGACGGCAACGAGCCTGGGAGTTCGTGCGCCTGCTCGAAGCACTAGGAGCCGCAGATAACATTCCCGCCACACCCACAGCGGTTCGCGAAGTCTACTGACCGGCTGCCCGAGGGTCAGCTCAGCACACAGATAAACCTGACGGCAAACTTTTCAGGGCTGAACGTCAGCATTCTGAGATGGTTCATGCCCATACATCGGAGTGATGCGGAAGAATCCATCAAACACAACATTTCGGTAGCTCCGAGCATGCCTCAGACCCTCGGGTTCCCGGGCTGTTCTCAGCGATCATCGCTTTGCATGATGGTGGAGTACACCCACCCTTCAGATAACGGCAGGTTGAGGGCGGTACCTTCCATGCGCATCTGCGCAGATTCTTAAACTCGCACGACGGTGCTCATCTCCTCGGCGATGCTCAACGCCGAAAAGTACTACAAGGCGTTTAGGACAGTTGAAAATCCGCTCAATGTAAAGCCGGACGAAACCCCTTTTTGCGCACGTTACTCACTATGCTGGGCATGCAGCAGGACGTGTAGCAGCTCACCGCTCCAGAAAAGGCTCTGGATAGCTGCGGAACCAGGTCGTCGAACTGAAGAACAAACATTTCCAAAACCCACAAAATCTCTTTCTTGTGGGACTAGATGCACCTTTTTCCACTGATCCGTTGGCGCGGATCTCAAAAATATCGCGCAGGTCTTGAGAGCAGCGAAAAGACGGCACGCAGTTATCTGCGAGAGCCGGAGGAAATGGGTCTTGTGCACTCACGCAGGATACGGCGCGTTCTGCATCGGTCTCTCACGAATCAGGGCGCAAGCTCGAGTTACTAGCCCATATGTCGGATGACGTAGTGTCACCCCTCAAGCGGAGCAGTCATTCGGGAGCGGTCAGTGCTCCTGAATGAGCTGCTCCCGAACTCCACGGCTGGATCACATCCCGTTCCGCACGCGCCCGACCGACCACTCCAAGGCGGCGTAGCGGGCGAGGCTACGCACATCGTGAGCTGCACCTGGTGGAATACCGAGCGCAGCATCAGCAGCCAAGCGAACCCGACCCAAAATAATGATCGCCATGCGGGAAGACCCGCCGCCAGCGACTTTTTCTGACCCGCAGAACTGATTGTGATGCGGTCCGCCCTGTTGAACTTCAGCCGCGCAGCCAGATCGGTCAGCCACAGCATCAGCACCATCAGAATTGTCCACGATCAGCAGTACGATCTGCCGCCAGGCGACGCAGTCCAAATCCTGCACTACGGAGAAAACGCCAGTACACGATCAGTCATGACCGAGGACTTATCGAGCCATTTCGTGGTGGGGTTTCTTCGCAGACTCGCCCGACCCAACGGCGTGAGCTGCCCCCAGCACGAACGGCAAAAAACAGCTGAATCGCATGTCGAGATGACATTTCGATTGAGTGGTCACATGCCAACAGCGCGGGTAGCCACCAGCAAAAATGCGAGCAGCGATGCATCACCAGAGCGCCGCCACGTTGCCGCCCGCAGATAGAGGCAAAACCGCAATGGACGCCTGAACGGTAGAAGGGTACGAGCGTGAGGAAAAAGAATCTGGGTAGCAGCCCGTCGTCGAGCACAAACCTTGGGGAAAAGCGCATCCCAAAGAGCGGAAAAATCACGAAAGTGCAGGTCAGGATGAGGGCGTGCAGCCGCCAGTGTTTAAGCCCCGCGATCGCTTCTGGATGTGGAAAGGCGCGCACCGTGGAGGTAAAACAGGGACGCAACCGCGAACTTGGTACCGGTGCTGAACCAATCGGCAAAAGGTACCGCGCGCGGGATGAGGATAGCAGAATGACCGCGCAGATGAGCATGACAATCAGCGCGTCGGGGCGTTTTTCGTGAGTTTGGAGAGCACGTTCTGATTCAGACGCAAGCGGATTTTTCCGAGGTGAGAAAATACAACCTTTTTCGGTAAAAATCCGCCTCGCGGGTGAAGGTCAGGGGCTAGTTAGAAGGTGTCATTCCCTGCTGATCCTGCTGTTCATGCCGTTTTCTGCTCAGGCTGCTGGTCATCAGCGGGTTTTTAGTCGGCTGATTCAGCGCCACGCCAGGTTCCGTTACGTCCTCGAGGAAGTCCGGAATGCGCTGTTCACTGCGAGGGGTTGAGACGTCCCTGATTGCTTGATCAGGTGCGGGCTGGTCAGCATCAACCGCTCTGAACCGGACTGCCACGGCGCCTGTTGATTCGGCATCGGCTGCCCGTATCCCGGCTGACCGGGCGCTGGCTACGATCGGGTACCCGTACCCTGGCGCATATCCGCGCATGCCCTGGCTGGCGGCATCACCGTTCCCAGCGGGCGGCGTAGGCGGCACGGGCTGCGCGAGCCTGCGCATCCTCCCCATCCGGCGAAGAGCGTTCCTCGATGCTGGGGGCATCCTGCGGGCTCGGATATGTCTTAACGGTATTAGGTTGTAGTCCTCCCGCCGGCTTCTGCTCGTCCGAGAACGGTTGCCTGAATCGGGTCAGGCTACTGGGCTGGCGGTTCTTGCGAAGGAACCAGCGAAGAGCGCGCTCGGCAGGTTAAACCGCTGCTCGCCAGAATAGACGCCCCGGCTCGTGTCGGTTGCGCAGCGCATGGGCACGCCAGGTCAGTACCGGGTGGGTTGAGATAAGGTTGATAAGCCAAATCGCGAAAGCCCTGGTCGTTCTACGGCACGGTCGGCGAAATTCGTCGAAATTCACCTGCTGATTCAGGTATTTTACCGGCTGTGAGAACCAGTCGCGCCGGGTCCGCCTTCGGGCAGTACCGGTACCCAAAAGTTATCGGCGGTGTATTCCTGTGCGCGTGAAAGACCTGCCCCACCACGGGAATCCGCATGAAAGGTTTGCGTGAAGAGAAGGCGGGACACCCCACGTGACCGGCAGCGATATGCCCGACCTCATGCCCAATAATAAAGCGAAGCGCCTGAGGGTCACGGCTCTGACCGCCGACCTCGAAAGAGGTCGAGTTGATGGCAATAAACCGGCGGAAACCATGCCCGAGGCAAAAGGCGTTCAGCACACCATTACCGCTCACCACGCAGGCATCGGGAACACGGCGCAAACCCGCCGCATAGGCGACCTCGGCAACCATGGCGTAAGCCTCAGGAAACTGCGTCGGCGAAATAGCGAATGCCGCGCACGCGCTGCTGTGCGTAGAGAGGCACGGGCGATCAGGATAACCAGGGTGCCAGAATCGGTAGCGTAATCGCTTGTTCCGCATAGTGATCAGTTAAAGACGCGCTCGCGTAGCTCATCGTCGAGTATCGAGACGATGACGTCCATTCCAGGTCGTTGTATCGGTCGCGGCCTACGATCGTCTCAATAAAGAAAATCGAGCAGCCCCTAGATACGGCAAGGGGTCACCGCATAGGCAGCCACCAGCCAGGGAATCTCGCCGGGGTGGCGCAGGGCGTTGAGCATCTTATGAGGGTATTAATGATTGGTATCCCAAAATTTCAGTTGGAAGCGGGCTCTGAGGGTCTGCCGCTTATCCTCGGGCAGCCACCCTGGCTCACGTCATTCGGCAGTGGAGGTTCAGCACCGGGCGTATGCTGACTCATGCGGTCTCCAAATCTCTCTAAGTACGTACTAGTTCAACTCTACCGCGTATGCCCTTGTGACGGTGAATACACGCATACTAAATCCGGGAGTGAAGAGTTTGCAGCGGGAGCGTGTTCCCCGCTCCCGCTGCAACTTATCACTCCCGGAATCCTCTGTGGTGTTTCTCAAGGGGAATCCAAGCAACTATTTCGTGAGGGTTATTCATTTGGGTGGTTTTGTATCCAGAAAAACAGTGCCCTGCACCACCGAGAACACTCTCCGGTACGAGGTGAGGCTCTGCGGAAGATACTAGAGAGTACCCGCCAACACTTAAGTGTGCGATCACGCGTTCGATGACAACCCGGTGGTGATTGATGTGCCGGTTCAGGTGTTTCTCGTCGTCGGTGAGCTCTGCGCCGGGTAGTTTCTTCACCGGGGTGATCAGGTCTAGTCCTTGGTAGGCCTTATCGACTAGAAGTATCGTGCGGGTCTAAGAATCTGTCCAATCCGTACCACCGGTACGCAAACGTGTCGTGGTGTGCCCCGGGTACGGGGTCGGTTTTGGTATTTCACCATCATACGTGGACAAGAGGTGAGGGGCCGTTGTTTTTCTGTGTGGTGAAGAGTGGTTAGGCGGTTGGGGTGTTACACCCCTAATGAATAACCCTCCTTAATCCTCCTTTGACCTATTGGCGTTACGTATAGTCTCGTGCGCTCGTGAGCTATCGGAGTTTTTATTGAAGAGAGCCCAGATAAGCGAAATGAGGCTGATTACTGCGAATACGAGACCGACTTTCGGGGTCTACTACACCCCATGAAATATTCTGCATGGTTAGTCAGGCTACTCCGCCTACGAGAATTGGAGATGATGCTCCAGAAAAATTTCTTTCGATTTTTCGGTTTTCATGATGCCTACCTTCCTTATGAAAAAGCTTTTCATTCTTAAATATAAATATAGGGGTAAGGAAAACATTTGTATATTGTCCGTTTGTAGGAACGTCTACATCCGAACGGAGGAGCTGACCATTCCTATCTCAGAGATAACCTCTTCAGCTAGGGGACTGAATTGCGTTTTTGCCATTCAACCACGTTTGCTGTAGTGGGCAGGTCTCCCGTAGTGGATGTGAACTAGCATGCCCAGCAACCCACCACTTTGAATCCGTTAGCTCGTTTAGTCTGGGGTCGACTGGAATCTTTCTGATCGCTACCCTTAACACCGATTGGGCAGGTGAACGGAAGTCCTGGATTTTCGACGAGAGGCTCCGTGCATGTCCCTCCTCTAGAATTTACACCTCGTATTCCTTACACAAAATCCTGATAATGTTTTCGCTATAAATAATTTACATACTTTAGGCAAAGAAAATATAAATATGACTGCACCTAGCAAGTATTTACCCGTCCACTATATTTGAAAGAAAGGATGCTGCCATGAAAAATCATGACGGCATCCAAAAACTATCACATAAAACACCCTATACACATGTGCTGCAGTTCTAGCACGGATTTTAGAAGGCACCAATCCCTATAAGATACCTTCGTGTGCAACGGGTCCCTTCAGAGAAACTGAAGGCTTGCAGAAAAGCTCAAACCCTGTTATTCACTGGAATTATACTCATGAAACATACAAGGTTTCATGGGAGGAACATACTGCGAGGGTCACCGGAGCCATGAACATACATGCCCAAAGTCCTGCGACCCCAATTTTCTGCACCTCGTTGTATATGTCATCTAGTGAGTGATAGATGTTATATACTATGCCAGCTTTGATACAAAGAATGCCAGCATTTCCCCACACTAACCACGAATAGAGAATGGCGCCATTCTTTGTATCTATTAGTTCATCCGCACAAGGCATTTCTGAACTAAAACAACTATAGCAAATTTTATGATTTTAAGTAATTTAAATAATAAATAAAAATAATGCGTCAAATATTATTTAGATATAAAGTTCAACATTTCCTCAGCCTTACGCTACTCTTGATGCCCTGCCCCTAGAGTTTTTGTCGCTCCAAAGCCGCGTCTGTGCCTTCGTGCAGCTTTGTGCCCGGCGCCCTCCGCCCATGCTAAAGGCTCTCGATCGATGAATAAAAGCACGGAAAATTCCCTTCATTCACGATCAAGAGCCTTTAGCATCCCCTGAGGAAGAAACGCAAAACTACGGTGCTACGCGACGAGCTCCTCGGTAGCCTCAGCGATCGCCTTCTCCTCGTTGGTGGGGATGACAAACACGGCGATGCTCGAATCCTCGGTTGAGATCAGGCGCGGTTCAGGGAAACGCTTCATGTTCTCTTCCTCGTTGTAGCGAATGCCCAACGGTGCCAGGCGGTCCAGCACCAGCTTGCGGAAGTCGCCGGAGTTCTCGCCAATACCCGCAGTGAAAATAAGCGCCTGCGCGCCGCCAACCACCAGGTTGTCAGCCGCCAATGTACTTCATCAGGCGGTATGCGGTCTGTCCAGAGCCAACTGTGCACGTTCATCGCCTGACTGCGCAGACTCACCACCTGACGCATATCGTTGGAACCCGCCAGCGCCAGCGACCGGACTCCTGTTGAGAATGGTATCCAGGCGTTCCGCGTCGATCTCGGGATCGCGAGTGAGAATCGTGGTCAGCGCGGAGGGTCAATATCGCCCGAACGGGTACCCATCACCAGGCCAGCCAGCGGGGTGTAGCCCATCGACGTATCCACGGACTTTCCGCCCTTCACGGCAGTCACGGATGCGCCATTACCCAAGTGCGCCACCGACCGTTAAATTCGTCGCGGGCAATACCGAGCATATCCTGCGGCAACGCTGAGAGACGTATTCGTGGCTGGTGCCGTGGAAAGCCGTAGCGGCGAGTACTGTATTTATCAGCCGGGTCGCAAGGGAATAGCGTAGCGCCAAGCATGACTCGGGCATGGTCGAGTGGAACGCGGTATCGAACACAGCAACCTGCGGCAGGTCTGCAGTACGGTGTGGAAGGCAGCACGCATACCTTTACGTGCGCTGGGTTGTGCAGAGGCGCGAGCGGTGAGAGCGCATCGATCTCGTCGATCACCTGCTCGTTGAGCAGCACGGGGTGGGTAAACTCTCGGCACCCTGCCACGCGGTGACCGATAGCCTGCAGCTGACAGTAGTGCAGCACGCCTTCGAGTTTCTCACCATCATGTGCAGAGCGACTTCGTGGTCGGGAACGTCGGTGCCGATATTTCGATAAGCCCTGAGGGTAATCATTTGCTCGGATTCAGGTGCAGAGGTGTCGCGCACCTGGTATTTGAGGGATGAGGAACCCGCGTTCACAACGAGGATAAGCATGAACTTCTCTTCTTTCTTGAGAACAAACTTTCATCTCATTCTCGCACTAAAAAGGTGTTTAAGCGAGATAACCGGTGAAGACACCACGTCAAAGAAGGTTAAACCCTACAAACACAGGCACTCCAGGCGGGTCGAGGTTCTAATTTGCGAGCGCATCCGGGTGCACATTCACGCTGAGGGCACTCGGCACGATGCGCGCCTGCAGCTCATGATCGCCGAGGGTACTAAATCGCCGTCGACTTCAATGGGCTGTGCGCCCGAAAGCACGCTGTCAGTGAGACCCGATGTCCACATAATGGCGCATGACCGGCGAGAGATGCGCGATGAACCCGGTAAGGGCGGCGAACCGCGGCAGCCAGCTGTCCCCATTCCAGGACGGTGCGCGGCGATATGATGATCACTCGAGGTTGCGTCGTTAACCTCGGTAATATCGGTCAGCTGCGAGTCCGCCCTGCAGCCGCCCGCAATTGGCGATGAGCACCGAACGCACACGGGCTTCGAAGGTTCATCGTCGTCGAGCTATATTCTGACCTGTGGGAGTGCCCGAAGATAGGTTCAGCCCGCTGTACACAGGCTAACCAGCCGATACGCGCTGAGGTCTTCGTTGGCGTCGTTCATGACGAGCGCATCAAACCCCGCGCCGCTCATCACGTAGAACATGGTGGTTGAACGTCGCCTCCGCCGATTCGGCGCTCATGTCGATAGCATCGACCATCTGGTGCGTTCCGTTGAGCGCAATGTTAATGCGAGCGGCTATATCGGTGATAGGCAGGCGCAGGTTGCGTGCCAGCAGGTTGCCCGTCCCCAACGGAATAATACCGAGCGTGACCTCTTTGCCCCAGCTCTGGCTTCCTGAATAGCGGCAGCGACTGCGCGCTAGTTCCGTCCCGCCAACCGCGAGCAGGGGTATCGACACCCGGTCGATCAGATCGCGAGCAGCCTGGGTGCCAGGTTCGTCGATACAGGTGGTACTCGCGAGCCGGTTTCCAGCCGTTGGCAACCACGGTACGTTCCAGAATAATAACTACCGCGTGGGTGCTCGACTTGCTGGGGTTATACACAATGCCGACGTGCCGCTCTTGAGCGACGGGCAGAGTACTCCAGATTCGAGGGGCGTAACGATGCGCTGCGCGTGCACGAACACGCCGAGCAACCGCCGTAGAGTCGCTGCCGCGGCGGATGCACCAACAAGGTTCCGAAAAAGGACATATCTTTACGAGTACCGGGTGCAGCGATATTGGGTTCGCCAACACTGACGAAAAGCGCAGGTTTTAGAGAATCACCCAAATATTTGTTGGGTAAAGGTAATACTGCCCTCTTCGCAGGGTGAGTCCAGCAGCACGCAAATAGTAGATGCATATCCTGCGTTGGACTCCTGGGGCGGAGAGGGGGTGGGAGGATGTCTTTTCTATGAATTCATAGAAACGACCAAGCGATCCTGGTAAGTCTTATCCTTACCAATGGATCAGCTCAGGCTGTTCATCACACTGTTGATGCGCTTAAGGTTCATCGTTCGTAACCTGAGTAACATCACCCACAGGAGAGGTTCGGGTATTGAGGCGCTCGAACCTCTCTGCACTAAGGTGAATTATCTACAGTGCTTTTCACCTTAGTAACACCCCCATGCTAGCACACCGTATTTTCGTCGTTGGTGGGCTCCCCTGCACGATTGAGAGGGCAGAAGCTAAACCCTGTGCGTATCCTTGCTCAAGCACCAGGCTGCACCCGCCACAAAATCACCAGCCACGCCACCAGGTTCACCAAAAGCCCAAGGGATCCCATTCCACCCCCACAGGCAAACGAGCCAAAACACCTAACCCGACGACGACAGCAATGCGCATATCCTGAAGCGCCTGAGGAAAATAGGACAGCGGAAGAAACAACCCACTGCCATAGAGAACAAAGAAATAATAAGATTAATAAGCGTTTGCACTATCAGCGGACATAAAATAGCCCACAAAAAATGCCAAACGCAGCAAAAGCAGAACTGCCAGCAATAATAATGAGCGACGACTGCACCGCCTGCCACGCATCCAAAGGCATACCATCACAAGCCCCAGAACCATCATCACCACAACAGCGATAGCACCAGCAACATAGACGAGATCACCTTCGTACAACGCACCCTAAAAGGTCGGAACGTGTCAGCGCTAGCGCGCGACCACCCCTGAGCACGCTCAATCGGAATAGACGCACCGGCAGCCGAACTCAGAGACAATAGCAGCATAGGCGCTGAACCCGATCATATAGTAGGTCCCGGTATTCACCGACCCTTCCAGCCTGTCGCGCTGCGGATAAGCGAGCAGAAAGAAGAAAATAACAGGAAGCAAAATGGACAGGAAAAAGACCCGCAAATTACGGAACTTCCTGCGCAACTCCAACAGAACAACAGTGCTATTAATCACACAGGGACGCACCTGAGGAAGACTCTCGCCTCGGGCACTAGTGTTATTTGGCATTCTTGCGCTCTCCTTCAGGAATCGGTCTCGGTCAGTAACACAAACGCATCATCTAAGGAGACGATGTGATCTCCAGGTTCTTAGCGAACCCATCAGCAAGCAGATGCGAAGCAACAGCATCGGCATCAGCGGCGGAGATTTCCAAGCGAATACCGTGCAACGATACTGCACTCACACCGTCAAGAGCACGAAGCTCCGCAAGACGCTCCTCAACCTGCTCAGACGTCCACGCATCATTGACCGTCGCACGCAAAAGTAGAACCCCGCGCTAAGACCTGATCTCGGCGAGGAGTCCCATCCGCTACCACATGCCCCTGATTAATAACCACCACACGATCAGCAAACTCATCAACCTCAGCCAAATAATGAGTCGCAAACAAAACAGCACGCTGATGATCCCCGACTGAGTCACCGACGCCCAAAAATCACGGCGACCCTGCACATCCATGCCAGCCGTGGGCCTCATCAAGAATCAAAAATCCGGATCAGTCAACAACGCAATAGCAAAACGAAGACGCTGCTTCTGCCCACCAGAACATTTCTGCACAAGCGTCTTAGCATTACCCTCAAGCCCGAGCCTGAGCCAGAACAGCGAAACATTCTCAAGCTTTGCCATACAAAGACGCCATATACTGCACGGTCTCTTTAACCGTCAAATCAGGAAGCAACCACCATCCTGCTGCACAGCAGCAACACTCCGCCTTAACAGCACGCTGCGGGTCGTCCCAAAAACCTCAACCGACCCAGCATACGGTTTAGTCAGACCCAAAATAATATCGACCGCAGTACTTTTTCCCCGCACCATTCAGCCCTCTAAAAGAGCAACATAATCTCACCAGGATTAACCGTCAGATCAAGACCATGCAAAAACAGTAGTACTACCAAATTTCTGAACAACATCACGCATCACCACCGGAGACGAAGAATACACCATCAACAGTTCCTTTTCAAGAGTAATCGAGGCTGAATACATCTGTGTTATCACATGAATACGCACAAAAGGTGAGTTACACCCATAAAAAGAATAGTTTGTGCTACTGCTGAAGAGGTGAATGAACAGAAATAGAAATAATGTGTAGAAGTCTCGAGATGCGTACTTAAACACATATCAACAATACACCAATATCATTCTATATGAACCTATTAGTGAATGTGTAGACCGTATTTTCGAGCTTCTGCTTATATTTGTTAGGTAAGTTAATACTGCCCTCTTCCCGGGGTACGCACGCGCCACGCATATCAAAGTGAAATCCCTGCGCGTTGATTCTTGGGGCAGAGAGGTGGTGTGGTTAGGATGTCTTTCTATGAATTCATAGAAACGACCCAGGCAATCCTCGTGAGCTTCATCCTCACGGACGGATCATCCTGGGTCGTGTCAGCCATCTATGATTACGTCAAGAACCTACTGGAAATCTTGAAGTAGTCCCCACCTGGGGCTCGGAAGTTCCCGCTCTGAGCCCCTTCTTCTGTGCGAAAAAGATGACTTTTGCATATCAAAGTAATATCATCATGCTATCACAGCCGCCATAGCTGTTTTATCAGCCTCTAGCGACTCGGCGAAGTACATGTTTTACACCGCAGGAATAACCTCAACACCACCCATATACGGACGCAGCGCCTCAGGAATACGCACCGGAGCCGCCCGGATGCTGAGGGGACGGAGGGCCGCACCTCCGAGCGCGCAGGGAATCACAGCGCCCGGAGTGAGACCCACCCAGCACCCCCTCAAACCATCTCAAATCTACGACGAGACCGGAATAACCTCAGCGCCACCTATATACGGACGTAGCGCCTCAGGAATACGCACCGAGCCGCCCGGATGCTGAGGGACGGAGTACCTGCCCCGAGCGCGCGCGAGGGAATCGAAAGTGCGCCCAGGGAGACCCACCCAGCACCCCTCAAACTATCTCAAATCTACGACGAGATCGGAATAACCTCAGCACCACCCATATACGGGCGTAGCGCTCAGGATGACAGCCGAGCCGTCGGGCAGCTGCGGTGGGGTCTCCAGAATCGCACAACCCAACGGGTAGTCGCCAGGTGCCGTTGAGGGTTGCGACCGCGCGGGTGCGTACTTCACGCGCACGTGCCCGCATCGTCCACGGTGTCTGCGGGTGCGTTCGCGTATGTTCAGGCAGGGGCGTGCCTGGTAGGTGAGTGCAGTTCGAGGTTGAGGTCAGTCGCGGTAGGTTCCTGGGTGGGAACCCACGCCTCACAGTCGAATTTGCGTGCGGCAGAGGTGCCCAGATCCCTCTGCGGTATCAATCACGCGATACGCAGTACCGCACTTTTGCAGCATTTCTTCTTCGAGGGCGCGCATCTGCTCGTGTATTTCTTCCGCCTGCTCCACCTGGCGAGTAGACGAACATTTCACCTTGTTGAACTGGTGCACGCGAATGATACCGCGGGTGTCTTTACCGCGCACCGGCTTGCACGATGGCAGGGATGAGCCAGCCACAAGTGTAACTACGTGTACGTCGCTAAGGTCGAGTATTTCGTCCATATGGTAGCCCGTAAGCGCCACACTCCGAGGTACCGACCAGGTACAGGTCGTCACGTTCAGGCGGTATATTTTCATCGTCGTGCTCGACGTTGAACCCGGTTCCGTTCATGGATTTCGGGAGAGCACGAGGGTGGGGTTGTCATCATGAGTGAAAGCCGTTGGCTGTTGCCAGATCGAGCGCCATCCATGAGCGCCTGCTCGCCAGACGGGCAACCCGCCCTTTGAGGAAGTAAAGCGCGAGCCGGAGACACTGGCGCCGCGTGCCATATCGATGCCGCCGACGAAGCGTTCACTATTTCCAGGTGGTCGCGCGGTTCGAAAAACCTTCTGCAGCGAAATCGCGGGGGTGCCGACTCTTTGAGCACCACGAAGTCATCATTCGCCGCCGGTGGGTACGCCGTCGATAATCAGGTTTTTCGATGGAGCTTAGCAGCTCTTCGCTATTCGGCGGTTTTCGCCTCAGATACCGCTTTCGCATTTGCCACGTGGGCGGCGAGTTCTTTCGCCTGCGCCACGAGAGCGGGTTTCTTTCCTGGGCGCCTTCGCCACCTGTTTACCGAAGGCGTTCCTGTTCGGCGCGCAGGTTCTCGTAGGTGCCGATCGAGGCGCGGCGTGCAGCATCCGCCTCAAGACGGTCTACGTGGGCTTCGTCTTTGCCGCGTGCTCGCTGCGAGGCGCCGAGAAAATCTCGGGTTTTCGCGGAGGAGTTAATATCAATCACATATCAATAGTACGCAGTCGCCCTAGCCGTAAAAAGAGTCTTGATATGAATAAAGTGTTGAAAACCCTCTGTATTCACATCACGAGCGTTTTTATACGATCGCAGGGGTTAGCGTTTCAGATGCGCCGGTCGCCCACCCGGGAAGAGCGATTCCACCCAGGCGTGGGCAGCATCGAACGAATTCTCGGAGTGGATGCGCGGCGCAACGGTGGGCTGCCGGTCGGCACGCGGGTACGATCCTGGGTAGTTTAATCGCCGGGCGCTATGCGGTGCAGACCGCGCAGGGGCATCGCGCATTCGAGCCTCATGCAATATGCCCGTCTGCGTCCACGCTGAACACAGGATCCCATCTGCCGCCGGTGGGCGCGATTCGAGTGCGTGAGAGTTCACGCCGCGCGATGCAAACTGTTCGAGCAGTTCCAAGAGCGCACCCGAACGGTTTCGGGAGTGCCCTCTCGATTTTCGGGCAGAGGGATCGTGAGCGTCGTCTTATCGGCACCGGTGAGGCTCTGGACATATCGCGGTGCCGCTGATAAGCACAAAACCGGGTGACGGCGTTTTTGTTATCACCAATGTCTCGGCGCAGCGCTGCAGGTCGGGGTGGGTTGCCAAAAAGCGCAGGCGAACAGATCGCGGCATCGCCCATGCTGCAGGAAGGGTCAAGCAAACCACAGCAGCTGCCGCGGTGGAAGAACCGGGCGGGTATCATGGCGGGATGGTCGCATCCGCCCATTGCCGTACCTGAGCCCAGGCGTGCGAGTGGGTTGAGAACGGTTTTAATCTCATCAATCGCGAGTGGGACGCGCCGCGACCAGCACGAACCTGATAGGTACCAAAAGCCTCGCGGATAATGCGTTCCTCGGCCGCGATCGCATCAAGAGTAGCGCTCACCCGCCTTCGACCGAGTTCTCAATGCACCATGGCGGCATCCACATCACCACTGCGAAGACGTTCGAGCGCATTAGGCACGCTGGTGGCGGGAATGCGTTCGGCATCGACCACGCCGGGCACGCAAAAGCAGGGCGATTCGGTGAAAGGTGCCTGAGGGTCCAAGGTAGGTGTATCAGCGTGGGTTCAATCTTAGCGCGAGGTGGGTTCGGCGCCGCCACAAGCTCGCAGAATGAGACGTTGATTGTTAACACAAAGTTGGAGCTCTATGACGCATATCGTCTTCGTGCGCTGAGTGGTGTTATGTCGTGCCATGCTCGAGGATATGTCACCCAACTTCACGCTTCTTGATCAGCTTTATACCGCAGGAAAGGCTGCTGAATTCCGGGTATACCGCACCACGATGCGGCGTAAACTACGCACAAGAGCTGGTCAGCGTACTTCAAAGGGTGTATATTGCCGCATCGGTCTGGGATTCTTTACGCCTTCCCTTCAGGTTTTGGCGCGCCACACCGCGCTGGCACTGCGTGACTCTACATGTGTGTTTTGCCTGTCTTCGGCGGCATTTCTATCACGGTCTGCCGCTTCTGCACGGTGCCGCAGAATTTGCTGTGCTCGCCGGATATTCGCTGCGAGGGGCGGCGTCGGACGGCATTCTGGAGCATACTAAACAACGAAAGCGGTGGTGACGGTTTTACGTCCCGAATTTTCGGTTACGGAGTCTCGCAGACCCTCCCTGGATTGTGCCCGCACACTTCCCGTTCTTGAAGGATGCGCCCTTGTCGATGCCGCGCTGCACCGCCGGATGCTTGCCGAAGAGATCTTTTGCCGCGTTTGCAGGCGAGCCAAAAATTCGGCGGCCACCCATATTGCCACGCATGCGGATGCGCTGCAGCGGCTCGCTTCTGGAAAGCGTGGCGCGCCTGCAGCTGGTTGAGATGGGTCTTCCCGCGCCCGTGCATCGGCTGGATTTTTGAGGCATATCTGTTGGGGACTTCGGATGCGCATGCCCCGAACCGAGCCTCGACTATGCGGGTGTGTACCGCTATGTTACGCACCTGGCAGGCGAGTTTCGTGTGGCTCGAACAGCGGGTGGGTCTTGCAATGGTGGCCTCGATGCCGCGCATTCCTCACGCGGATGCACCCACCCCGAAGGTTGGCATATGGTTCAGGTTCGGTGGGAAGATTTTTATCCTTCGTCGCGGGTGCTTCGCGAAAATCTACATCCTATGCTTTCCGCAGATTGGGTAAGTGCTTTTAGGGTACATAAAATATATTCTAATATGGGAATATAAGTTATTTGACTAGTATAAATAAAAATTTATTGCCGATATGCACATATTCCCTGATCAGGCATATAGCAGGTGCTGAGGGCTGGATCAAAAGACGGTTTATGCGCCCTTCCGGGCAAAGACCCGAACCTTCTCAGTATCCCAATACTGGGCTGGTACTCCCACCCATGAGGACACGAGAAATAGATGCCGCCTCAGCACTTCCAAGCTGCGGAAGCGGAGCATGTGAACCAGCCAGAATAATGTTTCCGCGCCGTCTTCCTTTGAGCATTGCGGAATCGTGCACAATACTCACGTATTCAAACACCTCCAAGCAAGGCGGCGGCTTCGGCGCGGGCGGCGATCAAGCGCGGTCATCACCGCAGTTGAGAATATACAGCCCACCGGGCGCCAAAGAGTTATCAACCATTCGCACGAAATCCACCCGTAGTTCCGCCGGAGTTTTTATCTACCGCATGACACATCGCGAATAACTCACATCGCGCGATGCCGGTGCAAACGCAGCGAGTGACGGTGCCGCATCACCACCGAATTTTTCACACGCGGCGACTTAGGGAATATCGAACCACTCACGCATACCTTCGGTAGCCTGGCATCAAGCTCACAACGGTATTGCGTGAATTTGGGTATACGTCCGCGCAATAGCGCGCTTCAGATTTACGCCCCACCACCAAGATGGGTGATACGCAGTTTTCGGGTTAAGGTGAGTCTGAGATATGCGAGTCGAGAACCGCAGCAATCCAGCGCATGTACTCAAAACCGAGCAGCGCGCGGCTGCCCCACTATCACATGCGAAGACTGCACACCGTTGATGAGCAGAAGCCAACCATCAGCGTGGTAACCATCGGGCACAAGCTCAGCCTCACCGGTCGAAATAGAATTTAGCACCGGCAGCCGCACCTGTTTTGTCCGGATGCTCGGCGCGCGATGAGGCAGCGCTAGGGTTTTCTTTTCGCCATGCACATGCCTACACTGAAGTTCGGGCAGCGAGGCAGGGAATTCGACTCTAAACGCGAACCTGCCTGTCGCCGCCTGAGCTACCAGTCCACGTCAGCCGTATATGCCAATCTGGAATACAGTTGAGTTTTCTGCGGCACGCATTTTCAACGGCTAGGAGTACCTTCACAGGACTGTAAGCACCCAGCCGTTACGCGCACGACATAGCATCGCCACGATAGCCGTTAATTCTATATGCCGCATACAACATATAGCCTTGTCGAGCGGTATTCCGGATGCTTATTTGCCGATTCCATCTGATCTATAGCGGCGTTGAGACGCTGCACCTTACCCTCAATTTCGCCATGATCGTGACCGGGGCGAATATCGGCCTTTGCCACCACCAGCGAGACGCGCGGGGCACGTTTCGTCACCGCTTCGGTAGCGCGTTTAATAACATCCATGCACTCATCCCAGTCGCCCTCAATCGTGGTGAACATGGGCTCGGTTTGATGCGGCAAACCGGAAGAGACGAACGATAGATACGGCCTCGGCAACCGCATCGTGAACAGGACCGTCAGCGGAACCCCCGCCCGTGGGAGCTAGCAGAAAATGCAAACAACATATTTCAATCGTAGGTTCTCACACGAAAATCTACAGAGTGCGATACACTCCCCTGGGGACTTTCGCTGACAGTACAAAGAATTTTTGCATAATTCTGCATGAAAGCGACATTTGATAGGGCGAGATATTTTGATTGTGTGTTTAGTGCATGAAAACATGCTTTTCGCCACAAAAGTTTCTCAAACCCCACCTAAAACCATATTGACCGCGAAAATAAGCACCGAAAACACACCATCAGTGCAGTCTTTCAATCCCCTCGCACCGTGACAAAAGGTTTGCCCGACTCTCAGCGATAAGATAGAAAGGACAAGACAAACTCGACGAGGTCGCCGCATCCGGCGCATCCAACGTACGTACCGGATTGTTAGCGCCCCCGCCGAACGTTCAACGCCAAAGGAGCACTATGCGACCACCGGCATTTTATCTCTCGGCGATGACCCAGGACTCAGAAGCAAAATCCCTGATCGCCCTGGGTACTCTCGCAGATTCCTTGTCGAAGCGCGCCGATCGATGCAGGCTTTTTCCCAGACCCATTTTCAGGGGCGAAACTGCCAGCGATGACCCATGATCCGCCTGATGAAAGCGCACTTTAACCTCTCTGACGAGCAGGTGGGCGGCGCAGTATCGCTCACCGAGGCACTAGAGTTCGTTGCGGAGGGCAACACCGAAGAAATTTTCAGCCGCGCGGTTTCCGCCTATGAAGAAATTGCCGCCCACAGCGATGTTGTGATCGTGGACGGCATATACCTGACCGCCCAGAACGCACTCGCCGTCGAGTTCGATCCTCAACGCACAGGTATCCCGCGATTTAGGTCTGCCCGTGATCGCTATCAGTGAGTGCGAACGAGGGCTTCCCTCGAAGAGGCAACCAACGCCGTAGAGGTTGCACGTTCCGGAGCTTAGGCAGCCAGGTTGATCTGTTCTCGATTATCGTCAACCGTGCCGACCCCGAGCTGCGTGAGAGCATTGAGAAGAACGTTAAAGCTAGGCGAGCATCAGTTCCCTGTCTACGTTCTGCCCGAAATCGCAGACTGGGTAAGCTCCACCATCGCGGAGTTGTCGCTGCCCTCAAGCTCGACGGTTCGCACCTGTCGCAGGAAGATCTTAGACGTGACATTAACAGAGATCAAGATTGCCACAGCTGACCGTCTCAAACTTCCTCAACCAGTTTGCCGACGGCGACTTCGTGATCGTTCCGGCGACCGCGCCGATGTTGTGGCCGCGACCCTCGCATCCGCGCTTTCGCCCGCGTTCCCGGCACCTTCGGGTAGTGCCTGCTCACCGGCGGCTCAACAACCTGCCCGGCAATAACACCGCCGTGGGCAGCCTGCTTGAAAGCGCGCCTTTCCGGTACTATCGAGCCGACCGTGACACCGTCAAAAGTCGGCGCGCGCAGTTTCCCGCGTGCACGGCAGCGTGATCGGCTACAGACTCGCAAAGCTCGCGAGCGCATTCGGCGGCTGGGATGAATACGTGAACCAGGAAGAGCTGCTTTCACGCCTTGAGCTTGAGCGCCCGGCTCGATGACTCCGCTGCGTTCCCTGCACAACCTGATTGAGACCGCCCGCGCGAACCGCCGTTCCGTGGTTCTGCCTGCGAGGGCTATGATGTGCGTATTCTGCGTGCCGCCGAGATGATCGCGCGCCGCGATTTCTGTGACCTGATTCTGACTGGGCGGCCCTGGATAAGATCTCGGAAATCTGCCAGGCTGAGGTGAGTTTAATGCTGCCTCGATCTCGTAGTATCGACATTGCGATGACTGAATACGGTGAGGATTTTGCGGCGACTTATGCTGAGCTGCGCGCGCGCAAGGGCATGACTATTGAGGGCGCGCGCGTGAACGCAGAAACGTCCTCGTATTTCGGTACGATGCTAGTTTACAAAGGGTCTTGCGGATGCGCTGGTCTCGGGCGCTATCAACACGACCGCGGGCGATTCGCCCTCGCTGGAGTTCATTAAGACCCGCCCGGGCACCAGATTGTGTCTTCAGTGTTCCTGATGCTCATGCGAGAGACCGCGTGCGGTGTACGGCGACTGTGCCGTGAACCCGAACCCGAATGCCGAGCAGCTGGCGGATATTGCGAAGGCTTCCGCCGAGACTGCGCGTCAGTTCGGGGTTGATCCGAAGGTGGCTATGCTCTCGTACTCGACCGGTACCTCCGGCTCCGGTGCGGATGTGGATGTGGTGCGTGGGGCAACGAGATTGTGCGCGCCTCTAACCCGGATTTCGCGGTGGAAGGTCCGATTCAGTACGATGCGACTCGAACATGTCGATTGCTTCGACCAAGATGCCCGACAGCCAGGTGGCGGGTCAGGCGACCGTGTTCATTTTCCCCGACCTGAACACCGGCAACAACACCTACAAGGCTGTGCAGCAGTCTTCGCGTGCACCCGCCGTTGGTCCTGTGCTGCAGGGTCTGCGCAAGCCCGTGAACGACCTTTCACGCGGCACCACCGTGGAGGACATCATCAACACGGTGGCGATCACCGCCATCCAGGCGCAGGGGATGTAAGGGTGTAAAGCTCTTATGCTGGCTAGGGACGCTCATTGACCGGGCGTCCTTTTGCTACTCTATGTAACGTACTGCACCAATCTTGCTCAGCCCCAGATGGATACAGTAGGTCTTGAGAGAAGACTTTATGTAAAATTTTAAAACTACCGAAGGAGTTTCCGATGCCAAAACCTCTGCGGCAAATGGTAAAGCGTTTGAATACGCATGTTTGGAAGCATTACATCAAGCAATATTAAAACGTGGTGGAAATTCTTCAATTAAAGAAAATAAGGCATATATCACAGCTAAGAAGTTCTATGAAAGTAAAGACAAAAATACTCAAGAAGAGTATCAAAAAGATGCTAATTTTGGGAATAGAACAATACTCCCCGGGAGCCTACAACATATAAATATGACCATAAGAGTATCCTATATCTTCAAAAGTGACGATAGAGCTAAAAAGATGATACAGATGTTCAGTGATCTGCTGTAGAGTCTCAGGAGACAGCACCACACATACCTGAATATCTATCAAACATAATCGATGCAGCGCGCCACTCACGTTTATCTCCTAGAATCAACTTTGGCGAGAAATGGTGCAGATTACCGGTGTCAGAACGTTACTGGAATGAGGTAAAACCCCAGTATTTTTCTATTCTGAATCCCAAAAGGTAACAGTGGAGGAGTCAGCATAGACAAAGAGAACGATATTTGCTATACCTCTACTTAAAAGCTTTTTCGAAATGAGATCATTCGAGCGTATGAAACACAGGGAAAGATACTTTGTACGGATTTTGAAATATATAAATGAGGGAACCGGAATTTTATAAATTTATATCAGGAAAACATGTGAAACGAACTATGATTTACGAGAAGGTTCTATAATTCAACGAACTATTCGCCCAATAAAATACTGAAATTTGACCAAAAGCTGGAACAAAACACACACATAAATTATGGAGATGGATATGCTGGACGATTAGTTTTGTATCTCATATGCCTCATCATACAAACCAGCATGAAATCTGATGTGACCTCCTAGCAAGCTCCGGAGACTCAAGGTTGACTAGTGTATACTGGTAGGCTGAACATACGTATACTTCACACGAAAGCGGGAGACTTCATGACCCACCACCATGCAGGCAGGGTTTCGCTCATCTTTGACCCTATGCTCCAGAAGAAGTTCAGGATGTTCTAAACAAAAATCCAGCAAAGAAGAACGCGTAAACTCAAGGCACCCACGCCAGTAACACGCCAACTTGAACGTGACCTGCACGCAAATATTCGCTACCACGTTCTCAAAGTGGTATTCTTTTAGTGGTGCAGGTGGTCTCGATCTTGGGGGTCAAACTCGCCATAGCTTTCATGCACTGGAGGAGCTGAAAATTCTCCTCACATTTTTGGCAGATCGACAGTGACACTAAAAATATAGACTTCAGATATTCAAACGATATTTTTCCAGCAGCCAACGAGAGCTACACGCTACTTTGGCTGACGTCGTCAAAGACTCGCGTGACATTAGTGCTATTGAATTTCCAGACAGCGATCTAATGCTAGGCGGTTTTCCTTGTCCAGGATTCAGCGCGGCGGGTCCGCGGCTTTTTAGATGATCCGGTAATTTCTATATATTCATTACATCCGAGCCTTAACTCAGTCGAAACCTACATTCTTTATCGCTGAGAATGTCAAAGGACTTATGACAATGGCACGAGGTCAAGTGCTGAAACAAATAACAGAAGATTTTTCGGCTGCGGGTTATCAAGAAGTTTGCTCATCTTGTCAATGCTCGTGACTACGGAGTCCCTCAGATACGTGAACGAGTCTTCATCATTGGTGTCCGCAACGATATTGCCGGAGAAGTACGACTACAAGGTACCATCTTCCCTGAGCCGACCCATGGTCCTGGACGTCAACCCCTATGTAACCCCTACGTGATGCGAGATTTACCACTCCAGCCAGAAGATGTTTTTGATAGCAACTATAGTTCCATGTATATGTCCCGAAACCGCAAAAAGTTATGGGATGAACAATCATTCACTATTCAAGCTTCGGGCAGGCAAGCACCACAGCACCCTGCAGGTAGTCCTATGCGCAGTTAGACAAAAGATAAAATGATTTTCCAAGGTGATTATAACTGACGTCTTTTCTGTGCGAGAATGCACGCATTCAAATATTCCTGACTGGTATCATTTTCTGCGAGCTCGAGGGTCCAAGAATAGTCAGTTAAAACGAGCAATACAAAGCAAATTCGAAATGCAGTCCCGTGATCCTGAAGGAAAAATTTCCCGTCCAATCTTGCAGTTTATGCTTGATCACAACCTATGTCATTGCTGTCATATCGCGCCACGATGATGTAGGGTCTGGAACTTTGCAGCGGCAGCTCCGTCAAGTCAGGGTTCGATATAGGGACGAGAAAAACAGGCCGAGTAGGAGGTCAGCACATCGACCGGGTACCCTGCATCTGCTCAAGCCCTCAGATAACCGCAGTAATACGCCGTAATCTGAGTCTTCATCTCTACCACAAAATCAAGATCACTAGTGGGGTTTCGCTCGCGCCGCGCTACCGAATAGCGTGCGCTTTAACTAACCATACTTCCAGCAGGGTATTGAGCACCGTTTGCTCGTGCGGAAAGCGTATAGACCGGTTGAGGGTGTGGTGACGCATAGCCAATATACAAATCACCTTCACGCCCTTGAGATATACCCCTAGGGTATACACTGGATCTATGACAAAAGCGTAATTCCTCACAGCCACAGGGTACACCCTCAAAACAAAGAGGCGCATTTGAAGCGCCGCGCATCGAGGGCAGTGCGCGGTATCGCCCGCATGGTCGAGGAAGACAAGTACCGATTGATGTGTTGCCTCAGGTCGCGGCGTTTCAGCGCTCCGGCGTCTCACTCGTCTGCTCGAAGAACATCCGGGCATTGCGTCACCAACGCCGCAATTGAATCCGAACGTACAGGTGATGCGACAGTTGATGAGAAAATAAAAGAGGCAACGCCGCCATATCCGCATGATGCGCAGCTGACACGCGGCGGCGCATCCACAAGTTTTGTAATTCAAAAAATTCTGGAAGGAACCATCATGGCAATCACCACCGTCCGCACAATCTACCACTCTGGCAACCACTGCGCCATGAGCGTGAGTGAAGAAGTCGGCGAAGTTCCGGGCGTCACCGGTGAACGTAGACGTGGTCAAAGACGGCGTTTCGACCGTCACCATCGAGCACGAAGGCACCCTCAACACGCAAGCCGTAGCGGACGCCATCGTCGAAGCTGGCTTCACTCCCGCCGTCTAATCATGGCGTATTCTCCGCAGTACCAGGCAATGGCGGTCGGGGCAGTGCGCGCACTCGTAGGCACCGAGAACATTCACCTGACCGAGGCAGAATTTCCCGTGGCACGGCAAATGGGGCTCGACCCGATCTGCTGGATACGTGGTGCGCGACTCCACCTATACGGCGCGCAAGTCAGCGCGGCTGAAACGGCGGGTGCATCGCGAATACATTCCTCGCAGGATCATGCGGCGAATACCCCGCAGACGGCACCGGCGATAATCTGCATCCCGGTGTGCATGGCACCGCATACGACGCCCTCGCTCAACGCCGCACATTCAGGCGTGCTGCCGTCACGCGGGTTCGCGGGGTGAACGATCGAGGCTCGAAACTAACCGGGCAGCGACCGCGCAGCAACCGTGCCGATGGACTGCCGGACGAAGGCGAAGTAGCTGGATCAGGCGGCTGCAGCAGTGAGCCCGCAGCGGCAAAGCCCGAAGACAGCACAGCATCGTGAGCATTGAGAACCGAAGGCGAAGAACAGGCGGGCAACTCAACTCAACAGCATCCACCAGCCGGAGCAACCATTCTTTTTCGATTCCTCGGCTAACGGCGGGCAGACGCGCATTATCCACCTGGATGTTCACGGAAACATGCTGTGCATCCGCGTGTAGTGAACGTAAACCCGCAAAATTCGGGGTTGATCCGCCGTGAAACCTGCTGTTGAGTCTGCGCGCGGATCGTTCCCACGATATTACTCGATGAGCGAATCATTGAAACGGTCAATAACGCCGGGTATACGGCATCACCAAACCGAGGTTCGCGATGCAGCGTCCGAAGAGACGACCAACGCGCGCAGCGGGGGCCGTGGGTGGCATCGTTGTGGCGTTGTTGCTGGGTGCCGATTTTCTTGATCAATGTTCCCCACGTTCCAGTTCGCACTGGGGTTGGGTGCTACGATATCACGCTGCCGGTTGCGGTCTATAGCCGCGAGCCGTTTCACCGCGCCGCTCTCACGGACGCCACTTCAGCCGCAGCACGATGGATACGCTGGTTTCTCTCGGCGTGATTGTCGCCCTACCGTATTCACGCGCGCAGCTGCTCATGAACCCGGCTGACCGAGCATGTTCACCCCCATGCAGGGGCATTTTCGGCATGTTTCGAGCGGGCGACTGCGCCGCTGTATTTTGATTCAGCGTCGATGGTGACTTTATTCCCGCTGATCCAGTCGTGCAATCGAGCACCGTATGAACCCGCTTCTTCGAGGCTCTGCACCCTGCTCGAGCCTGGGAGCACGCACTGCAACCCTGCTTTGCTACCGACAAGCGGGGAAACCACGCGAGGTGCAGATTCCGGTTGAGGACCCGCTGCCAGGAGACGAATTTTCTGTGCGTCCGGTGATCGCCACCGACGGCACGGTTATTGCGGGGTCTTCCGCCGTGGATGCCTCCTGCTGACCGGCGAATCGGGTGCCCGTCGAGGTTTCGGTGGCGATACGGTCACCGGCGCAACCCTAAAATACCTCCGATCGCTGACGGTGCGCGCAACCTGCGTGTCCTGAGACGACGCTCGCAAAATGGGCGAGCTGGTCGCCGCCGCCCAGGAAAACGAAAGGGCACCCATCGCGCGTCTTGCCGACCGTGTATTTCTGCGATTTTCAGCCAACGATTCTGGTGATTTCGCTCTGACTCTCATCGGGGTGGCTGGTTATATCGCATGATGTGCCGCGTGCGTTCAATGCGGCGTTTCCGCTGTAATCGCCTGTCCTGCGCACTCGGTCCGGCAACCCCACGGCGCTGCGCGCGCACCGGGCGCGGATCGCATCTGGGTCACTGATTCACCCGCACGCGCAGGTGCTGGAACTACGTATGCGGTGAACCGCTATCGTGCTCGATAAAAACCGACGTCACTGAAGGACTAATGCGCGTGGCACGCTTTGGAACCTTCGACGATTCACCAGTCACGACGACAACGCCTCTTCAAAGAGCGAACGTTCTGTATCTATTCTGAGCGATGCGCAGCCGTGGAGCACTCGTGAGCATCCGATAGCCCATGCCATTGCGCGTTTTGCGACAGAAAATTGACACTTTCTCGGCACCGTCGAGAACCTTTGAGGGTGTGCCCGGAGGGTGCGCGGCGAGCTCGTGCGCACTCACCGAGGAGAATCCCGCTGCCTAGTGCTGGTGGGGCACCCCCGAATACCTGCTGCATACCGGCGTTCCCCTCACCGAGAAGCAGCATCGACGCTTTGAGCAAGCGTTCGGAAGGGCTGACCACCGTACAGTACGTGCGATCGCACGAAGGACCTTTGCCTGTGGGGCTCATCGCGCTGGCAGACTCCCCAAACCCGAGTCGGCGCAGGCTATCGCCGAGCTTCACGAACTGCTTAGAACCCACGCTGCTGACCGCGATGCCCCCGGAAGTTGCCCAGGCTATCGCATCCAGCGTGGGGATTAATCCTGAGGAACGTCTTTGCGCGATCATCGCCCGAACGTAAATCCGAGTTATCGCGCAGCTTCAGGATGAGGGCTACCGCGGCGATGGTTGGCGACGCGCGTGAACGATGCGCCCGCCCTGTCTCGCGCGGACCTGGGCATGGCAATGGGTTCGGGTACGGATGTTGCGGTGCAGGCTTCGGATATTGTGCTGATGCGCCCGGATATGCGCGCGATCCCCACGTCGTTTAGCGGCTTTCGCGGGCGACTTTGCACACCATCAAATCGAGATCATTCTGGCGTTCGCACTTCAACATCATCGCGGTGCCGGTCGGCGGCTGGGCTGCTAAAACCCGATGACTGAGGGCGCCTACGGCGTTCAGTTCGGTGTCTAGTGGTGCTCAATTCGATGCGCTCACCCGATTTGAGCGGTAGCCCGGTTTGCGGCGGCGAGCTTTCGGCTGTGCGTCTTCGTGCAAACTTTGTACCTCGCTGACGCTGGCATGATAAGAGAATCGCATGACCGCACTCGTACTCAGTGGTATACCTCTGAATTTTTGTGGTGCAGGCAATACGCGCTGAAGCATCCGAGATTCGCATGCCCAAACCAACCCTGCAAATGTTCACATTCCTCAACGACCCACCGGTCGAAGACACACACTCTATGACCTCTATGACGCCACACTCAAGCAGGCAAGCGCATGTTCATGCATTTTCTGCCGAAAAATCCACCAGATTTTTGAGGCAGGGGGATTGATGGAGACCGAGACACGAAAGAATTTTATACCGATAAATACATCCCCACAGCCCCGCAGCAGGGAGAGTTTCTGTACATGCAGGCGCTGGCGAGCGGCGCGCGGAATATCGTTGAGTTTGGTACATCCTACGGCATCTCGACGCCGGGATTCGCCGCCGCCGAAAACGCAATGGCGTATGCGTGATCACTGCGAATATGTGCCTCCTGAGGCTGGAGCACGCGAGCGAAAATTTTGAGCGGGCGGGGCTTGTGGACTATATCGAACTGCGCGAAGGCAATGCGCTGAAGACTCTGCAAGACCTGGATTTCGCCTCGATTTTGTGCTTTCTTGACGGGTACCTGACCTGCGCATCCCGTCATTTCAACTGTTAGAGCCGCATCTTGCCGACCGCGCCGTGATCAGCCGTAGACGATGTTGAGGATTTGGTCCGTCTAGGGAGGATTACTCGACTATGTGCGCACCCCCGCCAACGGATACATCTCAGTGACCATGCACCCGAAACGCTGGAATACCGTAAGTACACGTAACAGTCGGACAGCAAGTTCAAAAGTTCCCGCGAGCAGAGAGGATTTCGACGAGCAGATAACAATCCGCTATCTGCCCACTCAAAATATTATCTGCTCACGCATCGATACCTGCCCTTCATGACCGCTCCTGCGCAATCACGCTGTGCGAAAAAACCGGCGGGAGGCGCATCCCTGATCGATATACTAAATTCCGTCATAGAAGCCCAGCTAGATAAGGAAAACCATGATTCTCTACGTGAACAAGCAATTGAAATTTTCGTCGCGTTTTCTACCCGTCCTACGACCCCGCCCGTACAATCAGCGATGAAGATCAACACAATCCTTGGTTCAGGGCCTTCACCCAGCTCGGTTGGTTCCGACGTGGAAATTCCTGGTGATACAGAATAAAGAGCTGCGCGAGAAGCTCAAGGCTTATCGCCTGGGGTATGGCAAACACGCTCGATGACGCCAGCCACGTGGTGATTATTGTGGCGAAGAAGAACGCCCGCTACGACCTGATTTCCTGCCAGCGCTAGCGATGCAATCTTCCCGAAGACCGATGCAGATGGCGCTGGATATGTACGAAAAAACTCCAGGGTGCACGATATGAAGATCGCCGACGACGGGCATGCCTTTTCAGTGACTAGGAAGAACATTCATATTGCGCTAGGGAATATGCTCACGGGCGCAGCAATGCTCGCATCGACCTGCCCGTTGAAGGCATGGACTACGATGCGGTCACCCAGCTCCTCACCGAGGAAGGCTCACTCGACCGACGTTGCGCGTATCCGTTGCCTGAACTTTCAGCTACCACTCGCGCGAGATCGACCGAAGTCGCTTTGCAAGCCGCCTCGATGAGCTCGTTGTGTACCAAGTAGTCTGCTCTCTTGAGTCTCTGCGCGGGCTCTTATCTGTACGGCATCAGGTACTTAGTAGCCTGCCCGGTCCTCAAATTTACCCGGTTTCTGCACCTCACTGGCGTACCTATGCGCGGCGCTTCACCTTGTGGAATGAGTCGGTGCTACGTTCCGCGCCGCTGGTGCGTGAACACGGAATTTCCTCAACTCCCCTTTTGGGGCAGGTTTTCGATGCGCACACGGTCACCGAAAACTGGTTCACCGGGTAGCTTCCCGCCCAATCTCTTCGTACCTACGGAAGCTATTCTTGCGGTGCTCCCGGTATCGTGTGCCGTCGACCAAGATTCTTTTCCGGTTTTTGTGGCGATTTTGCGTTCCGCTTATGGACGGCGCGTTGGGGTACGCCCGAATCGCATAATACCCTTTGCGAATAACGGCACCGATAGTCACGAACGCGATAACAACAACTGCAAGCACAACGGGGAGTATCCAGCCGTGGCATCAGCCTGTTCGTTGAGGGTATCGTGGGCAGAAATGTTCAAAGTATCTACAGAGCCTCCTCGTTTACTGCGCCTGCTTCTTTCCACTATAAAACCTATGCTCACAGGGGCTTTATACGGCATCGCGTTCACTAAATATCCAAAATTATGCGTGAATTTTGCGCCCGCGAACGCTAGCCTTTTAAAGGTGAAGCACCGCTTTTATATGCCTTCGGAACGCCGCCGTGGAAAGGAGTCGCATAATGTCCTCGTTAGACTTGCTGAACCGCCGCCGTTCGGTGCGCCACTACGACGAGAACCAGCCCATTGATGCCAATCGTTGTCGAAAGAGTAAGCTTCAGGCGGCTCAGCGAAAGCGCTCATAGTTCAAATAGTGCAGTACAGAGCCTACCACGTGACTGATCCCGCCGTCCTGAATAAACTCGCCGCTGCGTGCATGCACCAGCAGAGCAGCCAGGACGCGGCAGATGGTGGTGTTCGGACCCGCCAGGATGTACGCCGCCGCGAAGCCGCGCGAGTTTGAACGCGGCAATGTTGAGCGTAACAGCCCGGCTGAGAAGCAGAAAGACCGCATCAAGAATTAGAAATGTACTACCAGCGCTCGTACTGCGCGCTGCTTTGGTCTGCTGGGCGCATCCCGCGCGGCAATGGCGAATTGTGACGTTTATTCCGTTCCGATGATACGTGAGGTTTTCGAGCTATGATTATCGCGTGGTTACTGCACGAGCTATACTTGCGGCGCAGACGTTTATGTCGCGATGACCGAGGCGGGGTACGACACCTGCCCAATGGAAGGCTTCGACAGTCATCGCGTGAAAAACTCCTCAACCTGCCGCAATGTCGAGATTAACATGGTGGTCGCCTCCAGGTATCCGTGCAAACCCGGTCACGGTATCTGGGGCGAGCGCCGTCTGCCCTTCGACGAGGTTTACCGTAGGGGTTTAGAGTCATGGGCTGAAGTGAGACAATCCCACTGTATATCTTCTAAAAAGGAGGAACTTATGACCTATAAGCATGAGTCCAGCCTGACGACTGGTCTTGGTTTGATGAGTTGGGGAGCTGGACCCGGAGTTTTATTGAGGCGATCCAGCAGCTACATGCCGCTCCGATCTACTATCAGAGCCCGGAACGAGCACACGGTGACATATAGCAGTTCCGATTATTTTCACGCCTTCACCAGTAAATAATGCGCCTTTGGGCATATTACGTATGTTTCGAGGGCTACTATAAGGATTTTTCACTGATCCCTCAGGAGAGTGAAGAATATGGATTTTTCGGTTTGAGTACCACCCATCTGGAGCTCGGACAGCCCTATTGGTTACTACCACGAATCAACTAATAAAGAACTTCATGATTCGTCATTCCCCGGGTGTGAGTTGTTTCATGGGTCGCGTTACCTGGGTGGCGCCGAACGCGTGGTGGATCTTGGTTTGGCTATGGGAAGAGTTGTTCTGTTCTCCCTGCAGATCCTGGATGGTGACACCCTCGACGGCGTAAGCTCTGGGACTTTCACCGCGTGAATTTCACGAAAAAATGCGCATCAGAGGCACGACAGTTCTATTTTCCGAGCGCCTGATTTTCTTCTGAAGATTTCTCACTCTCAGTGCGAAGGTAAAAACATCGAATTTATCGAGTGGTGGGATCGTGATATTGGGATGACTATTCTTTCCTCGAAGAAGCATATCCGAATACATAATCTTCAGAATTATAAAAATATTTAAACTGTTGGCATGAATCGCCATAAAATGATCGGTATATATCATCAAGAAAATATTTTTACATTTAAATCCTAGGGTCAAAAGCATTCTAAAATTTAAAATAATTCAGCATCAGTGCGGTCTAGCGGCAGATACAATAATTTGCCTGCAGACCGCATCTGATATCAATCTTGCCGCTATCCTCGCGGGGAAGCAGTATAGCCAGATGATATTCCTCGCCAGCGACCGCCACCTGCGTATGGTTTGACACCAGGTGTTTTGTCACCGTTTCGTTCCCGCACGCCGTTACGGTTTCATAGCGGGGCTGCTGGTAGTTAATGGGAGTGTAAAACACATAGATAACACTGTGGCACCACCAGCTAGACCCCAGCCCTGTGGACTGTGGCATCAATCTCAGTTCGCAGTGCAAACGAGACTTGACGTGCTGGATGCAGCATTCGCCGGAATAGCGGCACCGGCTCGCAAGAACCGCGCCTGCAACCCCACCACCAGGGGTTCGTTTGAGTGACTTTTTCATAGCGTATCGCCTCATTTCTTTCTTAATCCTGACAGTTTTGGGTATTTTTTATCCACGATTCATCAAGGTATGTGCACCACCTCCTCGCATTTAATAATGCAGAAAAACCCAAAAAATAGATATATAAGATACTTCCTCATGATCACTTATCCGTGAATTCATGAGGTATTTTTAATGTAATTCCAGAACATTCGTCAAAACAACCTTTTTAGATTTTTGTCAGCCTACTCTCATTCAATTCTGAGGAATTTCCCCGGATTTATTAATAAAACCCCTCACTCCCATAATGTATTTAAAATTTACAACAGCATTCACGAATTTATTATCAAAAGTGGATGCTCCAAGAATAAGATTTTTATTTATTGCTGCATCGATCAGTCCATGCCGACCAAAAAGCCCATCTGCCAGCGCCCCACCCTCCCTGCCCCTACGGCATCAGGAGGCAAGAGTCAGAACAAAAGGATGTAAGATCACCCTCGCGCTAAGGGTGATGCAAAACACTTGTGACGCGTGAGGATCTGCGCAT
>BNJU01000682.1_pt1 | contig 71090 bp, 82 predicted proteins | sample 8539281 | NCBI WGS metagenome assembly BNJU01 (sample SAMD00202456, study PRJDB9452) | human saliva metagenome | isolation source: human saliva | place: Japan | reverse complement strand
AAAAACCCGAACATTTTTTTATTTTTATGTCCACCTTGTTTTGGTAGTTAGAATCTTAGTTATGAGAACTTGTAGATAAAAACATGTCCCTAGCCAAAAGCAGCAACAGTTGATTTTTTTATCATAAAGATGGTTAAATAGTTAAGTACAGAAAAGGAGAAATAGGATGAATCCATTAGATTTGTTTAATCAAGTAAAAGAGTTAATTGAAACAAAAGATTTCGAAGCTGCAAAAACATTTGTTGCAGAAAATCAAGAACAGCTTGGAGAATACTTCTCTCAAGCTCAACAGTTGATTTCTGGTTCTGAAGGTCTAGATGGCCTCGTTGGAAAGATTAAAGGATTTTTCTAAAAGATATAAAGGCGCCTGAAACAATCAGGTGCCTTTTTGAGATATTTTTTTCATTATTTTGGGAAGATGACTGCTAATTTCCGTCGGCAAGACCACATAATGTTCTTGAGATAGTTCTTGGGCTATGGCTGAATGAAGATGAGTTGCTACTGCCACACGTTCGTAGAGACTGGCCTGTCGAAATTGGCCTGCAAATCCTGCAATCATTCCAGCCAGTGTATCTCCCATACCACCAGTCGCCTGATAGGGACCGCCAACCTGTAACTGGTAAAAATCTGATTGACCAACTTGCCAAATACGAGTAGTTGGACCTTTCTCCACCAAAATTATGCCTTGAGGGAAAGAAGTCAGGGCACTAGATGTTGTATCTTCGTTTTGCTTTTCAATAGCAATACCAGACAGCTTTTCCCATTCTTTTTGGTGGGGAGTTAGGATAAGCTGGTTAGATGGAAACGACAAACTTGTCCTAGCAAGAATGGTTAAGGCCCCTCCGTCTACAATCAAAATCTGATTCTTTTTTAAGCTAGCAAAGACCTGTTTTACAAGATTTTCTCCAAAAGTATCGTCTCGTAAACCAGGCCCCAGCAAGACAACTTCTGCCTTCTCCAATTGCTCTTTTAATAATTGCTGGTCTTGAAGAGAAAAGGCCATAGCCTCAGGTAAATGACTGTGCAAAGCTGGGATATTTCCCCTATCTGTTCCAACAGTCACCAAACCAGCTCCACTTTTAACAGCTGCCAAAGCAGCCATGATGATAGCACCACCATAAGGATAAGTCCCACCCAGCAACAGCAAACGACCATAGTCTCCTTTATGACTGGTACGAGAACGTTCAATAATGACTTTTTCTAATAATGCTTGCTCAATCACTCTCATCGTTTTTCCTCAACTATCCTTTATCTGATTGTTTTAAAACAACTTGATAGACTTTCTTAGTCCACTCTTCTAAGTCTTCTCCAGCATAGTCAAGATAATACACCCTATCTTGTATTTTGGTTGGAATAATATTTTCAAATTGGCTCTTATTATGAGTTGGAATAATGCAAATATACAACTCACTAAATAAATTAACATGTCCTTAATTTTTTTGCAACATGGTAGCCATCAAAAATATAACCAGTAACTTTAATCAAATCTGTATAGATAAAATGAAAACTTACTCCAGGAATAAACTTGTCTTGTAATTCTTTCTCTGAAGGAGCTCGACCTAATAAACGCTCCATCGCTAATCGATAACCAGAACTTGTATTTGACCACCCTAACATGACATAGTCAAAATAATCTATCGGATCAGATGCAGCATTTCGACTATCCAAAACCAACTCCTCAGCATCTCGCCCAAAGGCTTTCACAGCAGATAAGAGACGACCAGTTTTAAAAATAGAAATCGCTGCATCTATAGTCGTAGTATGACTACAGTAGTCTGAAGTCACTAACCTCTTATGTAGGTCATAAGTCGAGGCTACTCTTTTATCTGTAGGAGTAAATGGTGGCAGAAAGGGATGCTGACAGATGTAATCTAAAATTTCTTTTTTTAAACAAGAATCAGCACACTCAATACTTGTTTGACGTTTATGAAGTTTTTCGTAAGCTATAAATTTAGCAATTTTTTCTAATTCCCACTCTTGAATATTTGGATAATCAATTAGTGCTAAGTAGTATATTCCATCCCATTGTAAACTATATTCCCCATTATAAATTTTTAAAATCATCTAATCACCTCACTCCATTATACAACAAAAAGGAGGCGCAGACCTCCTTTTGTAATCTTATATCTAAAATTTAATATTCATTTCTGCCATTTTAGATATAGCTATAGAAAATACACTCTCTTCAGCGAATTTTTCTCTTATTTTCTATCCAATGTCCGAAGTGCTGCCTGATAAGTTTGTTCCATCAGCATAGTAATGGTCATAGGACCATACACCTCCAGGAACTGGCGTGATATGGCTAGCAAGTGGGTGCAACCGCCTCATAATCAACATCCCCACAGAGCTTACCATTTTCATCGCGGTTCATCCCAACGTCAATGACTACCGCACCTGGTTTGACAAAGTCAGCAGTCACAAACTTGGCACGACCGATTGCGACCACAAGAATATCCGCTTTTGCAGCAACCTTAGCGAGATTATGAGTCCGTGAGTGGGTCAAAGTCACTGTAGCATTCTTTGGCCAAAAGAAGCTGGGCCATGGGTTTTCCAACGATATTGGAACGACCGATGACGACCGCATTTTTACCTTCCAAGTCAATCCCATATTCATGAAACATTTCCATAATTCCTGCAGGTGTCGATGGAATCATGACTGGATGTCCAGACCAAAGGCGTCCCATGTTTAGAGGATGGAAACCATCCACATCCTTTTCTGGGTCAATGGCCAATAAAACTGCCTCTTCATCGATATGTTTTGGTAATGGCAACTGGACCAAAATCCCATGCCAAGCTGGATCCTGATTGTATTTAGCAATCAAGTCTAACAACTCCTCTTGAGTAATGGTCTCTGGAACTCGCACTACTTCACTACGGAAACCAGCCGCAAGAGCTGACCTCTCCTTGTTACGAACGTAGACTTGGCTGGCAGGATTATCCCCAACCAAAAATCACTACCAAACCAGGTACTAGACCTGTTTCTTCCTTTAATTTTGCAGTCTTTTCAGCCAACTGCCCCTGCAATTTGGCTGCTAAAGCCTTCCCATCAATAATCTGTGTCATATCACTTCTCTTTTCTTTCAAATATCTTCCATTATACCAAAAACTGCTAGTACCCTCTAACACTTCTTTCCTAGGCAATCCTATAGTTTCAAACTATAAGAAAAAGCTCTGGTTGAGCTTTTCATTAATCTATACTTTATATGTAAAGTTAGCTACAAATAGCTCAACAAAGCTAACTTATAAAACCTTACTCAAGAAGTCTTTAGTCCGTTGTTCTTGGGTTTGTTCAAAAATCTGTTCAGGTGTTCCCATCTTCAACAACCACACCGTCTGCCATAAAGATGACACGGTCTGCCACCTCACGAGCAAATCCCATCTCATGTGTTACGATAACCATGGTCATTCCTGACTTGGCAAGGTCTTGCATAACAGCCAACACTTCACCTACCATTTCAGGGTCCAGGGCTGAAGTTGGCTCGTCAAAGAGCAAAACATCTGGTTCCATTGCCAACCCACGCGCAATAGCAATCCGTTGTTGCTGCCCACCTGACAAACTCTGTGGATAAGCAGTTGCCTTATCTGGTAAACCAACTTTTTCCAAAAGCTCTTGGGCTCTCTTCTCAGCAACTGCCTTGCTTTCACCTTTGGTCTTGATAGGAGACAAGGTGATATTTTCCATCACAGTCATATTAGGAAAGAGATTAAATTGTTGGAAAACCATGCCCATCTTCTCACGCATGGCAAAGAGGTCATTCTTCTTGTCCGTAATATCGACTCCCTCAAAGATAACCTTCCCTTTGGTTGCTTCTTCCAACAAATTCATAGAGCGAAGCAAGGTAGATTTACCGCTTCCTGAAGGACCGATGATAACGACAACTTCTCCTCTTTTAATCTCGAGGTTGATGCCCTTCAATACTTCATTCTTTCCAAATGATTTATGTAAATTTTCAATTTTTATCAAGGTTTCTGTCATTATTTTCTTATCTCCTTGTCCCATACGTTTTTCAAAAGCTTTCAAGGCTACTGTCAAAATAGAAGTCATAATCAAGTAATAAAAGGCTGCAAATAAAAGTGGTGTTAAAGGTAGATAGGTTGTTGTAGAAACTGTTGTAGCTCCATTCCACAACTCCATAACACCGATAGCTGATAAGAGGGAACTATCCTTGATAATAGTGATAAATTCGTTCCCCAATGCTGGCAAAATATTTTTGATTGCTTGTGGCAAAATCACATAGCGCATCGCATTTTTAGGACGAATCCCTAACGAATAAGCCGCCTCTAGCTGACCTTTAGGAACCGCATTGATCCCAGCACGAACAGTCTCAGAAACATAAGCACCACTGTTCATAGAGATAATCAAAATCCCTGGAATCAGACGAGAAAGATCAACACCTAAAATCCCAACCTGAATAGTCGGAGCATTGATATGCATAAGAGCAAAGGCAATCATAATCTGAACCATCATTGTGTCCCGCGGAAAATCCAAACGTACAAGTTGGCGAGCCAAACAAGCGGTTTAAACTTTGAACGTTGCCCAAAAGCCAAGACAACACCCAAAATAGTTCCCAAAAAGACAACACAGATAGAAATGAGAACCGTCACAACAGCCCCATAGTTAAAATAAGGTAAATACTTAGGTAAAAAAGAAAAATTCATAGTCACACTGCTTTCTAAAATAGAATACTGTATGATTATAACATGTATTGAATTAAAATTCAAACTTTTTATCCAATTTATTCAAAAAAACTTTAAGCTGGTAGAATTAGCGAGAAATCTTAGTTTTTTCTAGTCAAGTTGGCCTCCTTTATGGTAAAATAGTAACGATAAGAAATGAAGGAGAATCAAAATGGAATCACATTTGGTTAGAATCATCAATCGCCTTGAAGCAATGGCAAAAGACGGCGGAAATTTAAAACGTAATTTTGAACGCGAAGGAGTTGTTGTTGCAGAAGTTGCATACAGCCACGACGAAGAAAACGGATCAATCTTTACCCTTCGTGATGTAGAAGCTCGCGAAACTTATACGTTTGACAGCATTGACTTGATTGCAATGGAGATTTACGAACTCCTTTACTAATACAAAACAAGCTGGGATTACACCCTGCATGTCTAACCAAAATCCTTTTTGTCTCACAAATAGGATTTTTTTATAGTCCAAATCCACAAATATTTTCATTATAACAACTTCTCAAAGCCTCAATCTTTTTACTTGCTTTACACCCCAATCCTGTTATAATGAGAGTATAGAAATTTGACTATTTTTGACCTTTGAACAGGTCAGGCTAAAGAAAGAAATGAGGTAGATGTATGCTTTGTCAAAACTGTAAAATCAATGACTCAACAATTCATCTTTATACCAATCTCAATGGAAAGCAAAAACAAATTGATCTCTGTCAAAACTGCTATAAAATTATCAAGACAGATCCTAACAATAGCCTCTTTAAAGGTATAACTGATCTGAACAATCGTGACTTTGATCCTTTCGGTGATTTCTTCAATGACCTAAATAATTTTAGACCTTCTAGCAATACTCCTCCGACTCCCCCAACCCAATCAGCTGGAGGTTACGGTGGAAACGGCGGTTATGGTTCCCAAAATCGTGGACCTGCTCAAACTCCTCCACCAAGCCAAGAAAGGCCTGCTGGAAGAATTTGGTATCAACGTAACTGAAATTGCCCGTCGTGGAGATATTGACCCCGTTATTGGGCGCGACGATGAGATTATCCGTGTCATCGAAATTCTCAATCGCAGAACCAAGAATAATCCTGTTCTTATCGGTGAACCAGGTGTCGGAAAAACTGCCGTTGTCGAAGGTCTAGCTCAGAAAATAGTTGATGGAGATGTTCCCCATAAACTACAAGGAAAACAAGTCATCCGTCTGGATGTGGTTAGCCTAGTTCAAGGAACGGGTATCCGTGGACAATTTGAAGAACGCATGCAAAAACTCATGGAAGAAATTCGCAAACGTGAGGACATCATCCTCTTTATCGATGAAATCCATGAAATTGTCGGTGCTGGTTCTGCGGGCGATGGCAATATGGATGCAGGAAATATCCTCAAGCCCGCCCTTGCTCGTGGAGAACTGCAATTGGTCGGTGCTACTACCCTCAATGAATACCGTATCATTGAAAAGGATGCAGCCCTAGAGCGTCGTATGCAACCTGTTAAGGTCGATGAACCAACAGTGGAAAGAAACAATCACTATCCTCAAAGGCATTCAAAAGAAATACGAAGACTACCACCACGTTCAGTATACCGATGCTGCAATTGAAGCAGCTGCAACTCTTTCCAATCGCTACATCCAAGATCGCTTCTTGCCTGACAAGGCCATTGACCTCCTAGATGAAGCTGGTTCTAAGATGAACTTGACCTTGAATTTTGTGGATCCTAAAGTGATTGATCAGCGCTTGATTGAGGCTGAAAATCTCAAATCTCAAGCTACACGAGAGGAAGATTTTGAGAAGGCCGCCTACTTCCGCGACCAGATTGCCAAGTATAAGGAAATGCAAAAGAAAAAGGTCACAGACCAAGATACTCCTATCATCAGTGAGAAAACCATTGAGCACATTATCGAGCAGAAAACCAATATCCCTGTTGGTGATTTAAAGAGAAAGAACAATCTCAACTCATCCATCTAGCCGAAGATCTCAAGTCTCATGTTATTGGACAAGATGATGCTGTCGATAAGATTGCCAAGGCTATTCGCCGTAATCGTGTCGGTCTCGGTACGCCTAACCGTCCAATCGGAAGCTTCCTCTTTGTCGGGCCAACTGGTGTCGGTAAGACAGAACTTTCCAAACAACTAGCTATCGAACTTTTTGGTTCTGCTGACAGCATGATTCGCTTTGACATGAGTGAATACATGGAAAAACACAGTGTAGCTAAGTTGGTCGGCGCCCCTCCAGGTTATGTTGGCTATGATGAGGCTGGGCAATTAACTGAAAAAGTCCGTCGCAATCCCATATTCTCTTATCCTCTTGGATGAAGTGGAAAAAGCCCATCCAGATGTCATGCATATGTTCCTCCAGGTCTTGGACGATGGTCGTTTGACAGATGGGCAAGGACGTACCGTTAGCTTCAAGGATGCCATCATCATTATGACTTCAAATGCTGGGACTGGAAAAGCTGAAGCCAGCGTTGGATTTGGTGCTGCTAGAGAAGGACGTACCAATTCTGTTCTCGGTGAACTCGGTAACTTCTTTAGCCCAGAGTTTATGAACCGTTTTGATGGTATTATCGAATTTAAGGCTCTCAGCAAAGGATAACCTCCTTCAGATTGTCGAGCTCATGCTAGCAGATGTTAACAAAGCGCCTTTCTAGCAACAATATCCATTTCGATGTAACAGACAAGGTCAAGGAAAAATTGGTTGACCTCGGTTATGATCCAAAAATGGGAGCACGCCCACTCCGCCGTACCATTCAAGACTATATTGAGGACGCAATCACTGACTACTACCTTGAAAATCCAAGCGAAAAAGACCTCAAGGCAGTTATGACCAGCAAGGGCAAGATTCAAATCAAATCTGCCAAAAAAGCTGAAGTAAAAACTTCTGAAAAAGAAGTATAAATCCTATAGAAAAGGAGTAGAAAATGAAAATTTTCTGCTTCTTTTTACTAAAAATAACTATAAGTTTCTTGACAGCTTGCCCTTTGTCCATTATGATAATAATAACGATACTAGATAATGAGGAAAATGCAATGGCAAACCCAACTTTCGGAGAAAAAAAAGCGAATACAGACTATGTTGCACGCTATGGAGTGTATGCAGTTATCCCTGACGCTGAACAAAAACAAATAGTTTTAGTTCAAGCTCCTAATGGTGCTTGGTTCTTACCAGGTGGCGAAATTGAAGCAGGGGAAAATCATCAGGAAGCCCTAAAACGTGAATTGATTGAAGAGCTTGGATTCACAGCTGAAATTGGTGTCTATTACGGACAAGCTGACGAATATTTCTACTCTCGTCACCGTGATACCTACTACTACAATCCTGCCTACCTCTATGAAGCGACATCTTTCAAGGAAGTTCAAAAACCACTAGAAGACTTTAATCATATTGCCTGGTTCCCTATTGATGAGGCTATTGAAAATCTCAAACGTGGTAGCCATAAATGGGCTATTCAATCTTGGAAAAAACAGCATAAGATTGACTAAATCAAGCTACTTTATTCAAAAAGTGCTATAATAGTATTAGAAAATCGGAGGAAATGTTATGAAGCTTATCAATACGACAAACTCACACTCGCAACTTGTAAAAAGCCAGCTAGAGAGTACAGATGCAACCCTTGTTGAGGTCTATTCTGCTGGCAATACAGATGTTATTTTTACCCAAGCTCCGCTTCACTATGAAATCCTCATCTCAAATAAACATCGTGCTATTCGAGAAACTGAAATCGAAGCCATCCAAGAGTTTTTCTTGAAACGTAAAATTGATAAGGACTCTATTGATGAAGCCAATATCAAAACCCTCTATTCAGAAAAATTAATTGGGATTTCGATTCCAATCAAGTAAAATTTTGGAGAGATTAGAAAGCTATTGAACCTTATAGACCAAACATAGGTTCTGACTTGCTTTTTAAATCGTCTCCAATTTTTTATCTTGAGATCTTATCATACAAGATTTTATAGACAAATAATAAAAAGATTTGGTTCTGCTTCTCACAAAACCAAATCTTTTTTATTATTTTAGAAACGAATTGTTTCACGTGTTTTCTCATACGAGGTAACAAAGCGGTTGGTTACACCAGGCTCTGCCACTTCCAATGCTTGAGAAATCTTGTCAAATGAAGCGCGATAATCAAATTCTTTTCTCAAAAATATCTAAAGCTTCGTTAAATGCTTCTTGAATACGTTCATCAAATGAGCGATAGCGGTTAGAATATTGCAAGAGTTGTTCTGTCAAGGTTGCATACTGTACAATATTATAAGTTTCCGTCTCAAGCTCTTCCATATCCTTCGTTGCAATTTCAAGAATACGGTTAACTGACTCTATATTGACTAAGTTTTTGTTCTAATTCAGCCATTAAATCTTCCGTATTATTACTTGCTGTAAAGAATAACTTCAAGAAAGTTTGTGGAATACCAGGTAGGTTTCCGTTTTTCCATATATCTCTTGATTGTATGGAGACGATTAACATATACATTTGCCTTTTGACGTGCATTGATATCATCTTTCTCAATTCGTGCAAGACGCTCACTAACTGCAATCTGTTCATCTTCAATCTCTTTAAGATTTTTCTGTAAAGATTCAAGATTTTCTTCAAGAATTGAATATGCTTGAGTTGGTTCATCTTGATTTGAAGTTGCCTCAATAATAGCAGTCTCAAAGTTTTCTAATTCACCCTGTAAACGACGAACATGACTTGCATCCGATTCAGAAAGTAAATAACTTTTACTCAAACGCTCAATGTCTTCTATCAATAAAGCATTATTTTCCTTCATATGTTGAAGATAAGTAGGAAGTGTTGCAACTAAACCTTCTACTACTTTCTGTGCCGCAATTTCTCTTGTAAAGATATCATAAAGTGCATTAATCTCTTCTTGGATTTGAGTATTTTCGTACTCTGCATTATCCAATTCTAGTTTCGCAATATTCTCATGATTTTTCTTGAGAGCTTCATAAAGCAGTTGGAAACGCGCTTCAATATCCGTTTCAGCAAAATGATAATTAGCATCTAAAAGCTTACGGTAGCCATCTTCTAAATCTTCCAGTTGATCAGGTAGGTCTTTAGATAATGTTGCTACAATTGCTGGTATACGATCAACAATATGCGTTAAAGCCAAGATATGATTTTCAGCATTATCCAAAATCACAGCAGCTTCTACTGGGTCACCTGACGAATTTAAAGTTACAAACTGAGAAAACTCTGATTGGATATTTTCCAATTGTTTTTCAATTTCAGATAAACCTTGGCCATATTCTTCAGAATGATCAGCAACTCGGTGTTGCAACTCTTCAAACAAGTCCAAGGTATGAAGAACACGTCCACTATTTTTAGACTCTTGTTTCTCCAAATCTGCCAAGGCGTTGCGAATTGCCGCAATATCTTCTTCAATCAAGGTAATTTGACTCTCGATTTGATCAATTTGATGACTGGCCTTGAAAAAACGGAATGAGTTATTGTAGCCTTCTGCCTCGAAAAGATTATTTTCGATATCGGCAAAAGAATTAAGAGATAAATCAACCCATTTGTGATTCCATTCACGGAAAGTCACCTGACTTTGTCCAATCAAGTGCATATTTTTTACAGCTTCAACTTCATCATTAACTGGAAGATTGTACAGTTCTTCTTTTTTCTCTTCTAAAATTGCTAGTTTACTTTCATTGCGTTTCCTTACATAAATTGCGATAGCATAAGCAATGACCAATAAAACTGCAACTGCAATTATCAAATAAATTACTAGGCTAGCAGACATATTAAACTCCTTTTTACTTGAAACAATCGTAATGATTATATCATATTTTTTAGACCAAGGGAACTACTTCTCCCGATTTTTTAGACATCAAGTGTACTATAGACAGCATTTTCTTCGATAAACTCACGACGAGGCTCTACTCGATCCCCCATCAACATATCAAAGATTTTATCTGCCTCAGCTGCATCATCCACAGAAACTCTGGCCATCAAGCGATGCTCGGGATCCATGGTTGTTTCCCATAACTGATGATCATCCATTTCACCCAGACCCTTTATAACGCTGAATGGTTGGTTTGGCACGTCCTTCACTGTAGCGGGCCAAGGCTTCTTGGAGTTTGATTTCTTGATCTGCACCTGGCTGGATGTATTCTTTAATCTCGCTTCCAACCTTGACACCATAGATTGGTGGTTGGGCGATATAAACATAACCAGCTTCTAGGATTGGTTTCATATAACGATAAATCAAGGTCAAAAGAAGGGTACGAATGTGGGCTCCATCGACATCGGCATCGGTCATCAAAACGAGTTTTTGGTAACGAGCTTTCGAAACATCAAATTCTGCACCAAATCCTGTTCCCATCGCTGTGAAAAGGCTTCGAATTTCTTCGTTAGCAAGAATTTTATCCATGCTAGCTTTTTCAACGTTCAAAATCTTACCGCGGATTGGAAGAATTGCCTGAAATTCACGGTTACGACCAGATTTGGCTGATCCACCAGCTGAGTCTCCTTCGACGATGAAGAGTTCTGTTTCAGCAGGATTGTTAGAAGAACAGTCTGCCAGTTTCCCTGGAAGGTTGGAAATTTCCAAACCAGATTTTTTACGAGTGACTTCACGTGCACGCTTAGCAGCCACACGAGCCTTAGCAGCCAAAATCCCTTTTTCCACGATACGCTTGGCGATCTGTGGATTTTCCATAAGGAAATCGGAGAAAGCATCACTGAAGAGGCGATTGGTAATCTTGACGACTTCGCTATTCCCCAGTTTGGTCTTAGTTTGTCCTTCAAACTGTGGATTTGGGTGTTTAACTGAGATAACAGCAGTTAAGCCTTCGCGGACATCTTCCCCTGTTAAGTTGTCTTCATTGTCTTTAAGTAATTTATTCTTGCGAGCATAATCGTTGATAACACGTGTCAAGGCTGTACGGAAACCTTGCTCATGCGTTCCACCTTCATGGGTATGAATATTATTGGCGAAACTCATGACATTTTCATGGTAACCAGTTGTGTACTGCATGGCTACTTCAACTGTGATATCATCCATCTCACCGTCTGTATAGATTGGTGTATCAAAGATTACATCCTTGTTCTCGTTGATATATTCAACGTAGCTAGCAATCCCACCTTCATAGTGGTAATGCTTAGTTTGTTCTAACCCCTCACGCTTATCTGTGATGGAGATTTGAAGACCGCGATTTAGAAAGGCTAACTCTTGAATTCGTTTATTTAATTTATCAAAATCAAAGGTTGTTGTTTCAGTGAAAATTTCTGGATCCGGTGTAAAGTGAACTGTTGTTCCAGTTTTATCCGTATCTCCAACCACTTCAAGGTCTGCAACAACATGACCACGACGGTATTCTTGGTAATGAATTTTACCATTTTTGTGGACATGAACGTCTAATTGAGTTGAAAGGGCGTTAACAACTGAGGACCCCACTCCGTGAAGACCACCTGAGACCTTATATCCGCCACCGCCAAACTTTCCTCCAGCGTGAAGAACCGTAAAGACTGTCTCAACGGCAGGTCGACCTGTTTTTTTCCTGAATATCGACTGGGATACCACGCCCATCATCGACAACAGTAATCGAATCATCTGGGCTCAATAAAGACTTGAATATGGCTGGCAAATCCTGCCAAGGCCTCGTCGATTGAGTTATCAACGATTTCCCAGACTAGATGGTGAAGACCTTCTTTTGAGGTTGACCCGATATACATCCCTGGACGCATACGAACAGCCTCTAAGCCCTCTAAAACTTGAATTTGACTGGCATCATAATCTTGTGCCTGCAGATTTTTGATTTCTTCTGTCATCTTATTCCTTTTTCTTACATGTCTAATACTTGTCTTAAATTCACGATACTGGTAAACAAGTGGGTAGCTAGTCCTGCAGCTTGACCTGCTTCGATATCAATCGAGCCGATCACCAATGACAAGGCCAGAACTAATCTGATACTTTTCTCTTAAATAAATCATAGACTCAGGACTTTGGTTTTCTCTTAAAGCCTGAGCTAGAAGTCACCACTTCTGTAAAATAAGCTGCTATAGAGGTTTTTTCTAAAATTTCCAAGACCTGATCATTTCGGTGAGAGACCAAAAAATGACGCCCACCTTGATTTGAAATATCCTTCAATAAGTCAGAAACTCCATCAAATAAAATCGGATGTTCAAGCTCTCTGGCTTCATTTTCCTTGTACTTTTCTAAAAAATTTCTCTAAGTTGGGAGCGAATGTCTCAATCGCAAAATCAGTAGAAACCTTTAAAGCCTGATAGACACTATCATGGTCTTGTGTGATGCCATACAGTGCCAATGTTTCAACAAATGCAGCTGTTGAAGTTTCGTAATTATCCAGTAAAGTTCCACCTAAATCCCAGATATAATCGTGATATTTCATAGCTTTCATTATAGCATTTTTTTCGTAAAAAAAGCGATGATTTCCCTGAGTTTTCCACATAAAAAAACGAGAGTTTGACTCCCGTTTTATTGATTTTTACCAAAGACATCTCGATAGAGCATTCCTGTTCGTAAACTCTCTGCGTCTCCTCCTAGTTGGTCCACCAACTCGTAGGCAAAGGCAAGGGCTGTAGAGGGACCTCGACTGGTTGTCAAATGACCATCTACCACTACTGTTTCCTTGACATATTGACCATCAAGGATTTGCTCTTGAACGCCATCATAGCAAGTGTACTGCTTATTTTTCAATAGCCCTGCTTGATTGAGGGCAATTGGCGCCGCACAAATAGCTGCCAGTTTCTTCCCTTCTTGCTCGAAATTTTGCAATTCTTGAATCAAGGCCTGATTGTCACGCAAATGTGCAGAACCAGGCATCCCTCCAGGAAGGACAATCATGTCATAGTCTGATAAATCACCATCAAAGACACGATCTGCTCTTTACTTGGATTGCGTGCGAACCCTGTCACTTGCTCTTCAAATCCTACCATATCACAAGTGATATTTGCACGACGCAAAACATCCACAACTGTCAAAGCTTCAATTTCTTCAAAGCCCTGAGCTAACATAACTGCTACTTTTACCATGATTTTCTCCTTATTTGATTTGTTTTAATACAACCTTTTTCCGCTTGAATCGGACTTTTCCACTCTTTTCTTCAGCTAGATTGGTTTGATAACTCATCGATAAAAGCAAACCAACACCGATCAAATTACTGATAATAGCCGATCCTCCTTGCGAAATAAAAGGCAAGGGAATCCCAGTCAAAGGAAGCAAGCCAGTCACAGCACCGATATTTTCAAAGATGTGGAAGAGCAACATCATAATCAAACCTGTGGAAATATAGGTGTAGAACTGATTATTTGATTTAAGAGTAATCTTCAACATACGGTAAATCAGCATGAGATAAAGGGCGATAACAAGGACAGAGCCAATAAAGCCAAAATCTTCTGCGATGACTGTGAAAATCATATCCGACTCACGAACTGGAATAAGCAGATTCGAAGCATTAAAACCTTGACCAAATAAGCCACCGCTCCCAATGGCAATCTGCCCTTGAGCCTGTTGGTAAGTGGTTGTTTGGGCAAAGTCGAATGGATTGAGCCAAGCCAAGATACGATTGATTTGGTAGGTCGGCATTCCCAGTTGATGGAGAAAAGCCCGGCCGTCCTTGCTGATAAAAATAGCTAAGAAACCAGCAATTCCTGTTACAGCAGTCACAAATACTGGGATAATAATTTTCCAAGAAACTCCTGATAGCAAGACGATTCCTGAGAAAATGGCTACAAAAACCAAAGCCGTCCCCAAGTCACTTTGAAGTGCTAAAAGAACTAGGACTGGAATGGTAAAGACAATCATCCAAAAAATTAACAAAAAGTCCAGCGGAACCGTGCGTTTCCATTCCTTATGTTTCTTTGTAAATTGGACAATCACACGAGCCAACATGAGGATATAGGATATCTTCATAAATTCTGACGGTTGGAATAGGGTAATTCCATTTATTGATACCCAGTTTTTGGCACCCGTTGATGCAACTAGAGCTTGGATTATAAAAGACGATCGGCAAGACCATGAGTCCCAAGCCTAAAATATACAGAAAGGGGGTCACTTTCCAAAGAAATTCTGTATTAAAGAGCATGACGATAAAACCAATCACAAGCCCCAAGGCAATCCAAGCAACCTGCTGCCCTAAAATGGGCAGAATATTGTTTGGATAATCATGACTAACAGCTATATAGATAGCCACCACGCCGATAACCAGTAGAAAAAATACTGGCAATAGAAAACTATAATCGACTCTAGAGTCGAGAGAACGTTTCATATACACTAACCTTATACTTTCATACAATACTATTTATCAAAGTTCATTTAAAAATTTATCAACAGCCTCATCAACTTCGGATCGAGAGACGGTTTTAACAGTCGCTTCTTTTGCTAGAGAAGTCACTATTTGCTTGCCATATCGTTTTCCGACAATTCTTCTATCCAGAATGAGGGTTAAAGGAACGTTGTTGTTCGCGTCTCATACTTCTTCCCAAAGCCTGTTTTAATCGAATAATGGCCATTGGCAATTGATAATCATAAAAGGCATTTTTTCCTTCTTGATTCAGTTCCTGATTAATCTTTTTCGTCAAGGGTTCTTGGGGATTTTGGAAAGGAAGTCTTGGTACAACTTGAATCACAAAAGGATGACTTGAAAAGTCAACTCCCTCCCAGAAACTTGCTGCACCAAGCAGGATTTGTTGTTCACCTTTTTCAAAGCGTTTCTTAAGCTGATGAACATCCCCATTTTTATACTGGGCCAAGTGGCTAACTGGAAGTAAATCCGATACTGCTAGAAGCATGTCTTTAGCAGTAAAGAGAACTAAAATCGGTTGCTGGAAAGCTTGAATATCCATCAGCAAATCAGCTACCTCTTGAGCATAAACTTCTAAGGAGGTTTCTGTTACCAGGGGAAAATCTTTGACCATGACCACTTCTTGATCCTGTTTTTTACCAGCTTCAATCTTAACAAATTTAGCTTCGGGATAGCCTAACAGGTCTGCCAAAGAAACTCTTTGACTAATCTCAAGAGTGGCCGACACTCCCAAGACTTGGCATGAATCAGGCACTAAGGAAGATAGAAGAATACGGCCTGATTTCGTAGAAGAAATCTGAATTTTCTTTTGACTCGTTTCAGTTGCTTCAAGCCAGTAATCTCGGTCAGCTGTAAAATAGCGAACCAGATCCTCAAAGCCTTCTACTTCTAATTCTGAAAAATACTGATGGAGATTGGCGAGAGAATCTAAGATATTTTTCCTAGATTTTCCAGACTGAAATTGTTCTATCAAGTAGAAGCACTCAAAGCGAATACTTTCTAGTATTCGTTGTTGAACTCTGTTTTCTTCTCCCACTAAAGCCTTATCAATCAAATCGATAATAGACTGGATATCGTAGGTCTCTTGAAGCAGATTTTCTAGAGCCAACAAAACTTTTTGGACTTCATCAATAATCAATAAACGGTCACTAACAAATTCAGGATTATCTTCAAGTCTAGTTACAAGATAGGCATGATTGGTCACTAAAAGCTTGCAGGTTTGTGCCTTTTCTTGACTACGTTTCCAAAAATCTTCCGTCACAAATAAGCTCTGAGATGATAAATTCCCATCATGACGAAGGTCTGTTAGAAAATGTTGGTAACGGTAGAGTTGCCCGATTTCATCCAAATCCCCCGTTTCTGTCTCTGTCAGCCAGACCAAGAGTTGCATTTTAAAGCGTCTAAATAAGCGATTTTCATCATTTTCCTGCAAGGAACGATAAAAGGCATCCAACTTCAGATAATTGTGTGGTCCCTTTAAACTATGAATATCTATATGGAACACTTCCTTGAGATGTTTACCTTCTTCTTCCACGATCTGATTTTGAAGAATCTTTGTCGGAACGCTAAGGACAATCTGACGATTTTCCACTTGGGACAAAGCAGGTAAGAGATAGCCATAGGTTTTCCCAATCCCTGTCGGTGCTTGAATTAATGAGACAGGCTCATCTTTCAATAGCAAGCCAACCTCTTTAGCAAAACTTTCTTGCTCCTCCCTCACTTCAAGGTTCAATAGAGAAATATTTTTAGAAAAATTTTGAAATAGTTTTCGTGACTCCAGGGAAGCTGCAATTTTCTTGAAATACAGTCCTTGAACTTGGACCAAGTCTGAAGAACTCAGGATAGATTGACTTCGATAAATTTCTTCAATAACCAGGTAGGACTCATATAGGAGGGCGTCAGCCATTTCCAGCAAGCGTTCCAAGAGACCTTTAGGAAGCTGGGCCATCTTTTCCCGTAAAAAAAGAAGTAATTCCGCTGTAGCCTGGGCATCTGAAAGGGCTGTATGAGCGTGTTTTAGAGGAATTCCTAATTCCCGGCACAATATCGGCAAGCTATATTTTTCCAGTTCAGGGAAAAAAACCTGAGCCAATTCGACCGTGTCAACACGAGGATTTCTTAGTTCATAGCCTTCAAAAAATAAATTTTCCGCCAAGAGATTGGCATCAAACTGAACATTGTGGGCTACAAAAATCCCATCCTCCACCAAGTCAAAGATTTTTCTAGCAACTTGAGAAAAATCAGGTGCTTGCGCCAGACGTTGGTCTGTCAATCCTGTCAGTTCTTTGATATGAGCATCTAAGGGTTCATGTGGATTGACATCCGTCGTATAGTGATCGACGATTTTTCCGTCCTCAATCACGACAATTCCCACTTGGATAATTTTAGCCTTACTACCTGTGCTAGTTGCCTCTAAATCAACCACAACATAGCGATTACCAATCGTTTTCATTATAAAAAATTATACCAAAAAAAGGGCCATTTGGCACCTGCAAACATGGGATAATTTTCAAACTCAAGAAGGTCACTTTTCTTAAAAATCCTAGTAAATAGAGCATCCTAGCCTTCTGATTTTTTGAAAATGGTGAAGAAATAAAAAAAAATTGAGAGAAGAAATGTTTGCATCTTCCTTCTCTCAACGAATCATTTACTTTATTTAACCATATCAGGATCGTAGTCATAGAATCCTGTATCAAGGAAAACGGTTTTTAGGGTGAAGCTTTACGAACTTCCTCATCCAGCAAGAAAGGCTTGGTCATGGCTAAAGTTGCCCTCTTGGATCAAGCTACGCGCTTGGATAAAGAGTTTTGCAATCTCAACAAAGTTCTGACCTGGAGTGTAGAGTCCTTCTAGTTTCCAGTGAGTGAAACCATGCTCTACCAATTCTGTCAATTTTGTCATCAAATCAAGGTCATTGTTGGCAAAAATGTGGGTTCCATGATTGTCTTCAAAAATGGAATAGTGACTCTCTGGGTCACTTGGCTCAGCCAAGAAGAGGTCACGCTTGCGAGTCTTTTCATCATCGATATGCGTAAAGTTATAGTAGTTTTGCAAGAGCGGACGTTTAGAATGGTGAATAACACTAGCACCGTAAACCAAAACTTCAGCAGGAATTTCCAAAATCTCTGGCATTTTGAAAAGTTCAGCTGATGGAATTTCACGCGCCAAAACAGCCTCAGATGCGCCAGCCTTTTGTCCCCAGAAGTTAATCTGACGACTACTTGTCACCATAGTTGAAGCATCATAGATGGTCTTAAATGAATAACCATCGCGATTGACCACATAAAAGACACCTGCATCCCCAATCGTAATGTAGTCTGTCTTGATTTCTTCCAAGAAAGTCTAGGAAAGGCTTGATACGGTCCATCATATCTTGGTGCATGAGGGCGTTAACCGCAACGATCAATTCCTTATCAGCATCATGAACCAGCTTAGCGATTTCACGCAATTGGTCATGACTAAAGGTTGTTGGCAGACGAAGGCCAAAATCTTTCTCACCGACATAGATACGGTCTACGCCAGCTTCGAGCAGTTGTTTAACTTGTTCAATACTTTCAGCAGTTGCTGTAATGATAATCTTTTCCATAAGAAAAATTATACCACATTTCTCCAAAATCAGCCAAAACTTATCAGAGTTTTACAAATAGGAATTATTTCAGGGTAACTTCTCAAAGTAACTTCCACTTGCCTGAGCAAAGTGGAAATTAGTCTAATACTCTTCAAACCACGTCAGCTTTATCTGCAACCTCAAAGCGGTGCTTTGAGCAACCTGAAGCTAGCTTCTTAGTTTGCTCTTTGATTTTCGAAGAGTATAAAATAGATTTTTATAAGAATAACTATAGAAAAGGCAGACCCAGAAAGCATGAGAGAGCTCGCCAGTAACAATGTATTTTGTCACCATCCATAAATAGCTAAACATCTCAAGCTCCATTAACATCATAGATAAGACTCTAGTCCTAAAATTTAAGCAATTGATACTATAGGATTTATACATTGTTATAAATTTCTAGTCGTTTTGTTGTTATAGTAACAAAAACGACATAGAAAAACGAGTATCTCCAACTACGGAAATGCTCGTTTTTTTGATAGTTAGAAGTGGTTTTTGCTCAGCTTCATTTCTTTTTATAAAATGTATCAAGCAAGCGACCAACTAGCTCATCTTTTTTCTATTTCTGCCAATATGCGTGACAGGTAGTAATGATAGCTAAAAATAGCAAGACCAAGCAGGAGGATAAGAGCTCCTACTCCCAAGCTAATGGCAAGGATAGGGGAGAGAGGCTGAACCAAGAATATGCTCACAATGGCTGAAATATACAAGATAGCACTATAAATAAAAATCAGAACCATTTTGACTATGCCCTTTGAACGATTCACCAGGTCCGTAATGCTACTCCAATTGGTTGACAGATTTTTCACATCCTTAAAGTAATGGTGGCAAGAAAGGATGACACTGGCAAGGATCCATGCTACAAGAAGGTAAATCATCGAAAGGATGGGCAATCCTAAATAAAGGGAAAGACCAAGTAAAGTCACGATAGGTAAGAAGGACTGGACAGCAAAGATAATCCAAAATTTCACTTTCACATAACGAGCAAAGTCAAAGGGTAAACTCTTCAGAAAATCAATATTTTCCCTCTCCAAGGATAAGGCAATTGAAGGCAGGCTGGTGATATTGTTATTGACAACTGCTATAAACATTCCTACAAAAAACAAGGGTAACCAGTATGAAGGATGAACGTCTGGAACTAACTGAGAATCTCGGATTGTGGAAATCGGACCGAACATAAGGAGATAGGGAAGGAAGGCACTTGTAAAAAGCACTGTAATTACGCCAGTTCCCTGTCCCAAGAGGGTGAGGTGGTAGCGCAAAACCATGCGGAAAAAGCCCTTTTTAGTCGTTGAAATCCCCTCTTTACTGCGACGTTCTTTTTTGACCTTCTCCTCACTGTTAAGCAGGATAACGTCATAAAAACGAGGAAGAACCTTCTTTTTGGTCAGATAAAGCAAGAAGAGAGTTAAACCTATCCAAGCAAGCAGACCCAGTATGGCTTCTGTCGAAAAAGGCTCCACTGCTATTTTGTAAAAGAGATGAATAGGATAAAGAAGTGGTGAAATGTCTCTACCTCTGTCAACTATAGCTCCAGAAGTCGACTGTAGGACAAATAATAAAGGCATGAGAACCCCAATCCCAATCATCACATTGGCAAAAATAGACTGATACTTTCTGAAAACCGCAGTTAGAGCCAAGAAATGCACTACCCCTACCATCACTAAAGTAACAGAGACAAATAATAAGGTCAAGGACAGCAGCATCAAGGGCAAGCCCAACCAAAGAGAAGGAGCTAGCCTAATGTAGAGAACTAGAAAATAAGCTAGAATTGGTACAATTCCAGCCAGAGCTGGCAAGAGAACAGACAGTCCTTTAGCAATTACAATCTCTGATTCTTTAAAGGCATAGGGACTATAGGAGGCCAAATCCTTACTCTCATAAAAGACATTGTAAAAGGCAGTGAAAGCCGTTGAAAAGGCAAGCACCAATAAAATAGCAACCATGCTACTAAAAAGACTTGGCATTTCCTCAAAAGGAAAACGAAAGGCTATATTTATAAACAAGAGGAGCATCAAGATACTGGAAAAAATGTAGGAGCGTAAGACTTTAGCTGAAACATTTACTTTTTTTTCAGGATTCTTAGCCTGCTTCTTTCGTAGGTTAGCCAGATTCGCTTCTTGAGATGAATAGAGGATATTGATATCAACTAATTTTTTAATGACCTTGAAACGCATCTGAAACCTCCTCTTTTCTACCAGCAAGTCTAAGGTAGATACTTTCTAAAGACTGGTCTGGATGGTCTTTTCTCAAGTCCTCTACGCTACCACAATAAATCAAATGTCCCTTTTTCAAAATGGCAATCCGATCACAAACTTGCTCAGCTACCTCTAGGACATGGGTTGAAAACAAGACTGTCTTGCCTTTTTGTGCATGTTCCTTCATCATCTGTTTCAAATCAAAGGCAGCCTGAGGATCCAAACCTGTCAAGGGTTCATCCAAGACCCAAATATCAGGATCAGACAAGAGTGCTCCGATGACAAAGACTTTCTGACGCATTCCGTGAGAAAGGGTTTCAATAACCTGATAACGATTTTCAGCAAAATCAAAAACGTTCAATAGCCTAGCTAGACTATCTTCCAAAGTCAGAGCTACTCAGATCATAGGATGAGGCGATCAATTCCCAAAATTCATTGGCTGTTAAGCGTAAAAATAAGTCAGGCGAGTCTGCAACGTAGCCAATCTTTCGTTTAATAGCTAAGCGATTTTCCGATAAATCCTGACCGTCTACCAAAATACGACCACTGCTGGGTGAAATGATACTGACTAGGGATTTTATAGTGGTCGATTTTCCAGCCCCATTATGGCCAATCAAAGCCCATAATCTCCCCATTTTCAATCTGCAAATTGAGATTGCTCAAGGCCTCTTTATCACCATACAACTTACTAACATTTTGAAATTCAATCATGGGATGACTCCTATCTTTATCTATATTACATACTATTATACTAGCACTTTGATACAAAAAAATCAATACTTTATTTTAAGTAGTTAAAATAGTTTCCTTCTATTTTGCGCAAACGTTTGCGTTAGGAGATACTTTATGATAGAATAAAGAACAAGATTGACAAGTAAGAGGAAAAACAATGCAAAATCAAACACTCATGCAATACTTTGAATGGTATCTGCCCCTACGACGGCCAGCACTGGACGCGTCTAGCTGAAGATGCTCAACACCTAGCTGATCTCGGCATTAGTCATGTCTGGATGCCACCAGCTTTTAAGGCTACCAATGAAAAAGATGTGGGCTATGGGGTCTATGACTTATTTGACCTTGGAGAGTTTAACCAAAAAGGAACTGTCCGCACCAAGTATGGTTTCAAAGAAGACTATCTTCAAGCTATTCAAACCCTAAAAGCACAGGGAATTCAACCCAATGGCCGATGTGGTTCTCAATCACAAGGCTGCAGCCGATCATATGGAAGCCTTTCAGGTCATCGAAGTGGATCCTGTAGACCGTACAGTTGAACTTGGAGAACCCTTCACCATCAATGGCTGGACTAGTTTTACCTTCGATGGTCGCCAAGATACCTACAATGACTTCCACTGGCATTGGTACCACTTCACAGGTACAGACTACGATGCCAAACGTCGTAAGTCTGGGATTTATCTGATTCAAGGGGACAACAAGGGTTGGGCAAATGAGGAATTGGTTGATAACGAAAACGGTAACTACGACTACCTCATGTATGCCGACCTAGATTTTAAACATCCTGAAGTCATCCAAAATATCTATGACTGGGCTGACTGGTTCATGGAAACAACTGGTGTAGCTGGTTTCCGCTTGGATGCCGTCAAGCACATCGACTCTTTCTTCATGCGCAATTTCATCCGTGATATGAAGGAAAAATATGGTCAAGATTTCTATGTTTTTGGTGAATTTTGGAATCCAGACAAGGAAGCCAATCTGGACTATCTTGAAAAAACGGAAGAACGCTTTGACCTTGTCGATGTTCGTCTCCACCAGAATCTCTTTGATGCTAGCCGAGCAGGTTCCAACTATGACCTTCGTGGTATTTTTACAGATAGCTTGGTTGAACTCAAACCTGACAAGGCTGTGACTTTTGTCGACAACCACGATACCCAACGAGGTCAGGCTCTTGAGTCTACCGTTGAAGAATGGTTCAAACCAGCAGCCTATGCCCTCATTCTGTTACGCCAAAATGGCCTTCCATGTGTCTTTTACGGCGACTACTATGGGATTTCAGGGCAATATGCTCAACAAGATTTCAAAGAAGTCCTTGACCGCCTCCTAGCCATCCGAAAAGATTTGGCCTATGGAGATCAAACAGACTACTTTGATGATGCTAACTGTATCGGTTGGGTACGTTCAGGTGCTGAAATCAATCCCCAATCGCAGTCTTGATTTCAAATGACCAAGAAAATAACAAGTCAATGTTTGTCGGCCAAGAATGGGCTAACCAAACCTTTGTAGATTTACTTGGAAACCACCAAGGTCAAATTACAATTAATGAAGAAGGTTATGGACAATTCCCAGTCTCAGAAAGATCTGTAAGTGTCTGGGCAGCCAAGACAATCTAATAGATCATAATAATCAAGCCAGATCCAATCGGATTTGGCTTTTTAAGAGTATGAAAAAGACCTACCCAAATGGATAGATCTTTGTTTTCTTACAATTTACCTTCTACCGCATCCAACAATTCTTGGATTTTAGCTTGGTTGCTTCCTCCTGCCATAGCCATGTCTGGTTTACCACCACCACGTCCATCGACGATTGGTGCCAATTCTTTGACAAGGTTTCCTGCATGAAGGTCTTTTGTTTTACTTGCTACAAGAACATTGACTTTGTCACCGATAGCAGCAACTAGGACGAGCAAGTCAGAGTAGTCTTTTTGTTTCCAGTTATCTGCGAAAGTACGAAGGGCACCGGCATCTGATACAGACACTTGACTAGCAATGTAACGGTGACCGTTGACTTCCTTAACATCCTTGAAGATGTCGCCTGCAGCTGCAGCTGCGGCTTTTTCTTTCAACTCAGCATTTTCTTTTTGCAATTGACGAAGTTGTTCTTGAAGTCCTTCTACCTTGTGAGGGACTTCTTTAAGTTGAGGTGCTTTCAAGGTTGCTGCGACAGCTTTAAGAGCATCTTCTTGTTCGCGGTAGGCTTCAAAAGCTTCCTTACCAGTCACTGCTAAAATACGGCGAGTTCCTGATCCGATACCTTCTTCTTTGACAATCTTGAAGAGTCCAATCTCAGAAGTGTTGCCAACGTGGGTACCACCACAAAGCTCGATAGAGTAGTCACCGATAGTAACAACACGAACTTCCTTGCCGTATTTCTCACCAAAGAGAGCCATAGCTCCCATTTCTTTAGCAGTATCAATATCCGTTTCAACTGTCTTAACTTCAAGAGCTTCCCAGATTTTCTCGTTGACTTGCTGTTCAATGGCACGCAATTCTTCAGCAGTCACAGCTTGGAAATGAGTAAAGTCAAAGCGAAGGAATTCGACTTCGTTAAGAGATCCTGCTTGTGTTGCATGGTTTCCAAGGATATTATGAAGGGCAGCGTGAAGCAAGTGAGTCGCAGTGTGGTTTTTCATAACACGGTGACGACGATTAGTATCGATTGCCAAGGTATATTCTTGGTTCAAGGTAAGTGGTGCAAGGACTTCAACTATATGAAGAGCTTGTCCGTTTGGTGCTTTTTGAACATTTGTCACAGTAGCCACAACCTTACCTGACTCATCCAAGATTTGTCCGTGGTCAGCGACCTGTCCACCCATTTCAGCATAGAATGGCGTTTCCGCAAAGATAAGTGAGGCAGTTCCTTCTGATACAGCTTCTACCTCTGCATTATCAGCCACGATAGCCACCAATTTAGAAGATAATTGGCTAGCATTGTAGTTGAAGACACTTTCTACAGTGATGTTTTGAAGGGTTTCATTTTGCATACCCATTGAGCCACCCTTGACAGCTGACGCACGCGCACGCTCTTGCTGTTCTTTCATGGCTGCTTCAAAACCTTCACGGTCTACAGTCATACCAGCTTCTTCAGCGATTTCCTCAGTCAATTCAACTGGGAATCCATAAGTGTCATAAAGTTTGAAGACATCTGAACCAGCGATAACAGATTGACCTTTCTTTCAAGTCAGCTACGATGCCTTGGGCAAAGTGTTGACCTGAGTGAAGGGTACGGGCAAATGACTCTTCTTCGCTCTTAACGATTTTCTCAATAAAGTCACGTTTTTCAAGCACTTCTGGATAGTAGCTTTCCATAATTTTTCCAACAGTTGGAACGAGTTTGTAAAGGAAAGGCTCGTTGATTCCCAATTTTTGACCATGCATAGAAGCGCGACGGAGAAGACGACGAAGGACATAACCACGACCTTCATTTCCTGGAAGGGCACCATCACCGATGGCAAATGAAAGGGAACGGATGTGGTCTGCGATGACCTTAAAGCTCATGTTGTCGCCATCTTGGTCATAAACCTTACCAGACAATTTCTCCACTTCACGAATGATTGGCATGAAGAGGTCCGTTTCAAAGTTGGTCTTAGCCCCTTGGATAACGGCCACCAAACGCTCCAAACCAGCGCCCGTATCAATGTTCTTGTGTGGCAATTCCTTGTATTCGCTACGAGGAACAGCAGGATCTGCGTTAAATTGTGACAAAACGATGTTCCAGATTTCAATGTAACGGTCGTTTTCGATATCTTCTGCAAGAAGGCGAAGACCTATATTTTCTGGGTCAAAAGCTTCTCCTCGGTCAAAGAAAATTTCTGTATCAGGTCCAGAAGGCCCAGCACCGATTTCCCAGAAGTTATCTTCGATTGGAATTAAGTGGCTTGGGTCCACTCCTACCTCAATCCAACGGTTGTAAGAATCTTTATCATCTGGATAGTAAGTCATGTAAAGTTTCTCAGCTGGGAAGTCAAACCATTCAGGGCTTGTCAAAAGCTCATAAGCCCAAGTGATCGCTTCGTCTCGGAAGTAATCACCGATAGAGAAGTTCCCCAACATTTCAAACATAGTATGGTGACGTGCAGTCTTACCTACGTTCTCGATGTCATTGGTACGGATCGCCTTTTGCGCATTGGTAATACGTGGATTCTCTGGGATAATAGTCCCATCAAAGTATTTCTTAAGAGTTGCTACACCAGAGTTGATCCACAAAAGTGTTGGGTCATTTACAGGAACCAAGCTCACTGATGGTTCTACTGAGTGACCTTTGGTCGCCCAGAAATCAAGCCACATTTGGCGTACTTGTGCACTAGATAGTTGTTTCATATGTTTTTCTCCTTCATTCTTTTTTAAATCGTTCAATATTTTTTCTATGATGAGCTTTCCAGCATTTTTACATAGTCAATCGCGACACAGAGAGAAATGACAAGATCTGCATAGGCTTCATCGTATACAGTTACCTGATAAGTAGAAGTTAGATGAAAAATGTCCTCGGTAATTTCAGCAACCATTTGGTCTTGCTCATCCAACAAACAGAAGTTTAAATCCCATATGTCCCCTTCGACTCGCAAGCCCTGTTGATCAAACTCATACTTATCACGGAAGATAGTGAACTTCTGACGAATGTAAAAGCTCGTCCTGTCACTGAGTTTGATTTTAAACTGGGGCATGAAGGTTAGAAAGGTTTTGGTGATCTGACTGACCTGTTCACCATTAGCATCATATATGGTAAAAGTTTTGGGAATCTTAAAAAATGATCCCTCTACCTGATAGGCGATTTCTCCCCTGTCATCCTTGATAGCGAAGCGTTCGCCTCCAAGACGAAACTTTTGTTTGACAAGAAATGTTTTCATCAACACCTCCAAAAAATCAAAAGACAAGCTCATATCACGAAGGGCGAAAAACCGCGGTACCACCTTCATTCAATGAACTTGTCATTCTCTTGTTCTTATGCAATTGTATGATTGAGTAGCATGACTTCCTAGCTTAGATGGCTCGCAGCACCGCCATTTCTCTGGACTAAGACAACTGAAATCAATTCTCAACTTTCTTATTATATCGTTTTTTTAAGTTTGCGTCAACTGGAAATGATCTCCATTGAATCAGACCAATTTCCTGTATCTTTGATTACTCTTTCAGGAGAACAAAATTAGCCAATATAATTGTTGATATTAAATAAATCCAAAATAACATATCACTCTCTCGCTTTAATATTATCTAGACTGTCAATTGCATATCTACATTCTTTAAGATAAAGCAAACTAATAACAAAACCTAAATGTAAAATCATTCATTAATCAATTCCTCAATTTCCTTTATCCCTTCAAATTCTCCAACACTTTCGAAAAGTTCTATAGCTCGTTTGAAATGTGTGTTGGATAATTCCGTATCTTCCAAGGCTAAATAGATTTCACCTAACCCTCTATAGCTACAAGCTTGAGAAATTACATCATCAGTCTCTAAAGATTGTTCCAATGACAGATTCATGAATGTAAGAGCCTCATCAAGATTGTTTAATTTAAATCTCACATAGCCCTGTTCGTAATTATTCACAGCTTTCTTTAGATTATCATTTGGAAAATGCTCTTCAACTATCTTCTCTTCATCTTCAATAAGTTTTAAAGCCTTATGAAAATCCCCCTGATCTCTGTAGATCATAGCTAATTGATGTAAGCCAATGTGTTCATTTTCTTTATCTTCATTTTGTTGCGCTAATAAAATGTATTTCTCAAAGATATGGGTACATGAAACATAGTCTTTTTCTGCTAACAATAAATATCCCATCAAATTTAAAAGACTAAAATCCGCACAGGTATCAATGGAAAACTCTTGTTCAACTAACTTTTTAGCTTCTGATATTTTTCCTTCCAGAAACAAGTTCCAAGCTGTATCAATTTTAGAGTCCATCTATTTCCCCCTTCAACTACAAACAACCTTCATAAAATAGAATCACTCAACAAGAATATATTATTCTCTATCTATTGAGGCTTAATCTTATAAAACCATTAATCTGCATTAAAATAATCATAAACCTCTTTAAAGAGAGTCGGCAATATTCCTTGCTCTTCTTTGTCTAAATTATATTCAGAAACTAGCTCATCCATATAGTCAAATACAGTGAAATGTTTTTTTATTCCATTCATAACAAGCGCAAATTTCAAATCATTAAGTTCAGTTTTATTAAACTCTTTTAACTTCTTCATATCAATTCTAGTGATTGGATGAGAAATACCATCTAGAGTACTATAAATCGTTTTTTTCCTAGTAAATAATCTGTCGTGGTATCAAATAATTTTGCTAATTTGACAACGGCGTCTAAATTAGGCTCTAAAGTTCCATTCTCCCAACGAAAATAAGTACCTTGTTATACACCAATCATCTCAGAAATTTGTACCTGAGTTAACTTCTTGATCTTTCTCAGTTCCTTAAGACGAGCTCTAAAAAAATCATTATTAAACATTGTATCCTCTTAAATATTCTAAACGGTATAAAACGGAATTATTCCATAAGGAATATTTATTTTGAAGATTAAAGATTCTATTGAGAATATTATAGCATAAAAAGGAGGTAAAAAGCGTATGTAGCTAGTAGTCAATTTTAAAAAAATTTTAATGAAGCAATTTTTAATGAAGGAGATAGAATTCAACAAATAAAAAAATCTTGAAATAAATGCGCCGTTATTTCACTTATCACTATTTTTTTATCCTCAATTTTCATATTACTAAACACAGCAACTATCATAGAAAAACATACAGTTACAAAAATTGCCTTCTATTTTTTAAAAAACGAACCAGCTCTAACTGATTCGTTTTCTTACGTTCTACTCCTACTTCCGATACATTTTAAACTGTAGGAAGAGGTCGCTGTATTTGCCTGTCCATTTATGGTCAAATTTCTCATAAACTTCTAGGTGTTTCATGGTTTCAGGATCTGGATAGAAGGCCTTGTCTTCTTTCTTCTCCTCTGGGAGTAATTCCTTAGCTGGTAGGTTTGGTGTTGAATAGCCTACATACTCCGCATTTTTGAGAGCATTTTCAGGTTTCAACATAAAGTTAATAAAGGCATAGGCTGCGTCTTGGTTTTTGACTGTTTTGGGAATGACCATATTGTCAAACCAAAGGTTGCTGGCCTCAGTCGGTACCACATAGCGTAGATTTTCATTTTTTTCTAGCATTTGGCTAGCTTCACCAGAGAAGGTCACGCCGATAGCAGCATTATTCTGAATCATGTAACCCTTCATCTCGTCCGCCACAATAGCCTTGATATTTGGAGTCAGTTTGTAGAGCTTGTCCACTGTCTCTTCCAACTGCTGGGTGTCCTTGGAGTTGAGGCTGTAGTCTAGCGAGTTGAGTCCTAGTCCCAGTACCTCACGCGCCCCATCAAAGAGCATGATAGAGTTCTTATACTCTGGCTTCCAGAGGTCATCCCAATGCTCAGGCGCCTCATCTACCATGGTTTCATTGTAGACAATTCCCAAGGTTCCCCAGAAGTAAGGAATGGAGAATTTATTGCCTGGGTCAAAGGACTGGTTGAGGAACTCTGGTCCGATATTTTCAAGACCTTCAAGTTTTGAATAGTCAAGCGGTACCAAGAGGTCTTCGTCCTTCATCTTGTTAATCATGTATTCACTAGGAATAGCAATATCATAAGTCGTTCCACCCTGCTTGATCTTGGTATACATGGCTTCGTTGGAGTCAAAAGTCTCGTACTGGACTTGGATGCCTGTTTCTTCTGTGAATTGCTCCAAGAGTTCTGGATCGATATAGTCTCCCCAGTTGTAGATAACCAATTTTTGACTATCTCGACTATTGATTTTACTATCTAAATGAGTCGCAATTCCCCACAAGATCAGGATAATGGCTACGATTCCTGCTAAAAATGAATAGAGTTTTTTCATGCTTGCTCCTCCTTCTCGCGAGAGATAAAGTAATATCCAACCACTAGGATAATACTAAAGAGAAAGACAAGGGCAGACAGGGCATTGATTTCTAGTGAAATCCCCTTACGAGCACGAGAATAAATCTCGACTGACAGGGTTGAAAAGCCATTTCCCGTTACAAAGAAGGTCACGGCAAAGTCATCTAGCGAATAGGTGAAGGCCATGAAATAACCTGCAATGATAGACGGTGTCAAGTAAGGAAGCATGATTTCCTTGAACATCTGAAATTGACTGGCACCAAGGTCATAGGCCGCATGAATCATGTCCCCATTCATTTCCTTGAGTCGAGGCAAGACCATCAAGACAACGATAGGAATGGAGAAGGCCACATGACTAGATAGAACGGTCAAAAAGCCAAGTGAAAACTTGAGTTGGGTAAAGAGAATCAAGAAGCTGGCACCAATCATAACGTCAGGAGCAACCATGAGGATATTATTGAGTGAAAGAAAGGCTTCTTGGTATTTCTTACGAGACTGGTAGATGTAAATGGCACCAAAAGTCCCAATAATGGTCGCAATCAAGGCTGATAGAAAGGCCAAGAAAAAGGTCTGAGTCACAATCAACATGAGGCGACCATCGCCAAACATGGTTTTAAAATGACTCAAGCTAAAGCCTGTAAAGCTATTCATGTCGTTGCCTGCGTTAAAGGCGTAGCCAATCAGGTAAAAAATCGGCAGGTAGAGGACAAGAAAGACCAGTCCCAGATAAAGGTTGGCAAATTTTTTCATCGTTCTCTCCTTTCCTTGGTCACCCACATGGTGATGAACATGGTCAGGATGAGAATCACACCGATGGTTGAACCCATACCGTAGTTGTCATTGGTTAGGAAATTCTGCTCAATGGCTGTCCCCAGCGTAATAACGCGGTTCCCACCGATCAAACGGGTCAGCATGAAGAGACTCAAACTGGGGATAAAGACGGATTGAACCCCACTTCGCACACCATTCATCGATAGAGGGAAGATGACATGACGGAAGGTTTCCCACTTGGTCGCACCGAGGTCGTAGCTGGCATTGATGAGATTGTTATCCATATCATCCAAAACATTAAAAATCGGCAAAATCATAAATGGAAGCTCGATGTAGCTTGCGACAAAGATAAAGGAGAAATCAGTAAAGAGCAACTGTTGCGAACCGATTCCGATAAATTCCAAGAATTGGTTAATAGAGCCATTTTGACCAAAAATCCCGATAAAGGCGTAGGCCTTGAGGAGCAAATTGATCCAAGTAGGCAGAATAATCAGCATAAGCCAGAGTTGACGGTGCTTGAGACGGGTCAAAAAGAGGGCTGTCGGATAGCTGATAAAAAGAGTTACAAGGGTCACAATGCCTGCATAGAGCACAGAGTTGAAGCTCATTTTGAGATAGGTCAAGTTTTGTGACGCAAAGTAAGATTTATAATTTTCTAAACTGAACTGGCCTTCAATATTGAAAAAAGATTGTCCAAAATCAAGACCAAGGGTGCGAGCACAAAGAGGGCAATCCAAAGCATATAGGGCACTACAAAGAGTTTAGAGCTTGTTTTCTTCATCTCTTTCCTCCTCGATTGCATTGATCAGACCCGCTTCTTGCTCTTCGATTTCCACGTATTCTTCGATACGCGCATCGAACTCTTCTTCGGTTTCGTTGAGACGCATGATGTGGATGTCTTCTGGTTCAAAGTCCAGACCGATTTCCTCTCCAACAATGGCCTTACGAGTTGAGTGAATCATCCATTCATTTCCAAGTTCATCGTAAGCGATAATCTCATAGTGCACCCCACGGAAGAGCTGGGTATCTACCTTAACTTGGAGTTTGCCTTCTTCAGGAAGGGTAATCCGCAAGTCCTCTGGACGAATCACGACCTCAACAGGTTCATTTGGTTTCATCCCCCCCATCGACCGCTTCGAAGCGTTTTCCGTTAAACTCAACCAAGTAGTCCTCAATCATGGTACCTGGCAAGATATTTGACTCACCGATAAAGGTGGCAACAAAGTGGTTAATCGGCTCATCGTAGATATCCACAGGCGTTCCAGACTGAACAATCTCGCCATCATTCATAACGAAAATCCAGTCACTCATAGCCAAAGCTTCTTCCTGATCGTGAGTGACAAAGACAAAGGTAATGCCCAATCGTTGTTGCAGTTCACGCAGTTCGTACTGCATGTCTGTTCGCAATTTCAAGTCCAGCGCTGACAGAGGCTCGTCCAACAAAACCACACGGGGTTGGTTGATGATAGCGCGGGCAATAGCCACACGCTGACGTTGTCCTCCAGAGAGTTTACGGATAGAACGCTTCTCGTAACCTTCCAACTGAACCATTTTGAGAACTTCCGCTACACGCTGCTCGATTTCTTTCTTGTCAATCTTACGCAAGCGGAGTGGAAGGCAACATTTTCAAACACATTCATATGTGGAAACAAGGCATAGGATTGGAAGACCGTATGGACGTCACGCTTGTTGGTTGGGATGTCGTTGATACGGACACCATCCAGCAAAATATCTCCTGTCGTCGCATCCAGCAAACCTGCAATGATGTTAAGGATAGTTGATTTCCCTGAACCAGACGCGCCTAGAAGAGTATAGAACTTCCCTTCTTCCAACTCAAAGTTGATATCTTTGAGAACCTTGGTGTTGCTGTCTTCAAAAACTTTAGAGACGTTTTTGAATTCAATAATTGGTTTTTTCAATTGTCATTTATTCCTTCTTTTTCATAGATTAACAGATCAGGGCTCTGTCAGGCCGCTACTACCTCGCGTAGGAGATTGAACTGCCTACATTCTTCTGCACTAACGATAGGCTTTCACCCCCTTTCCATGACATAGCAGCAGCTTTTCAACTACAGCTTCCTACTTGCTTTCACCCAAGATACGAACTTCTCTCTCAAGAGTAACGCCAGAGTGTTCCTTGACTTTTTCGATAACAGACTCAATCAAGTCCTCGTAGTCTTTAGCCGTTCCATCAGCAACATTGATCATAAATCCTGCGTGCTTTTCAGACACTTCAACACCACCGATACGATAGCCTTTCAAGCCAGCTTCTGAAATTAATTGACCTGCAAAATGCCCTACTGGACGCTTAAATACCGAACCACAAGATGGATATTCCAAAGGTTGCTTGAGTTCACGTAGGTGCGTCAAGCGGTCCATTTCTTGCTTGATAACCTGATGGGTTCCTGGAGCAAGGGCAAATTTAGCTGACAAGACAACTGCACCAGACTCCTGAATGGCTGAATGGCGGTAACCAAAAGCCAAATCCTTGACAGACAGGGTCTCGATTTCTCCATCCTTAGTCAAGACCTTACAAGACTGCAAGATGTGAGCAATCTCGCCACCATAGGCACCCGCATTCATAAAGACAGCACCGCCAACGCTTCCTGGAATGCCACAAGCAAACTCAAAGCCAGTCAAACTATGACGGAGGGCAATGCGAGTTGTTTCAATCAAGTTAGCCCCTGCTTCAGCTTCGATGGTATAGCCATCAACGGAAACATTATTGAGCTTGTCACACAAGATGACAAATCCACGAATCCCACCATCACGAACGATGATGTTGCTAGCATTTCCAAGGACCATCCAAGGAATATTTTCTTGATTGGCAAATTTAACAACGCGCGCCAACTCAAAACGATTTCGTGGAAAGACCAAATAATCGGCCTCTCCACCTACTTTTGTATAACTATAGCTATGCAAGGGTTCCTTAAAACGGATATCAATTCCTTCTAAGATTTCAAGCATTTTTTCTCTTACAGACATGTCACTCTTCCTTTTACAAAATTCATTCCATTATACCATTTTTAAGACCATTTGACGACCCTAAAAAGACCTTGTTTGGATTTTGCATAAGAAAAAGAGATTTCCCCCTTTCCTTATGATTTTTTGCAAAAGATAGCCTTTGTTCCATAGGCAACCAGAACGAGCTCTATTGCTAGGACAACTTCCACCAAGACTGGATTGGTTAACCAGCCAACTTGGACAAGAGATGGTGCCAGGTCAAAGAAGGCATGTAGTCCATAGGCCGCTAGGAGATAAATCCATTTCTTCTGGTGAACAGCTTGGTAAACCCAAACAGTCAAGAGTAATTGGAAACCTAGGGCCAAGATTCTCTCAAAACCAAGCAAATAAATCTGCCAGACTGATAGAGACTGAATAGTTTTCAACATATTTTCAGACAGCAATTGCATGACCTGTGGATTCTGAGTTTGAACTGCTGAGAGAACGATGTAGAGATTAATCAAACTAGTAAGACCTAGGAAAATCAACTCCAAGCCACCATGCCCCAATCCATAAGCCAAGGCATCTGCCTTTTCCAAACTTCTCTTTTTCTCCAACCATTTGAAGAAAACAAGACGAGCTGTTTCCTCAAAAAATGCTGCCATGGCTAGGCCATAGATGATATAGACAAGCGGATGGTCTTGCAAGAGGGCAATACTACCGTCTTTTTGAGGATGCAAAACCAAGATATGCACCAGTTTCCAAAATCTGTGAAGAGACAAAGAATGCTACAGCCCCCAAGCCCAAGACAGCTAGATTAATCTGGTATTTCTTTTTGGCATACAAAACGCTCCCTATCAAGAAAGCCAGCAACAGCACCATGGTAATGATAATATGAATGGTCATTTTCTTCTCCTATTCTGCCTTTTCAATATCTTTTTTCATCTCGTCAACATTGAACTTAGCAAACAAGTATTGACGGTCTTGTACTGGGAAACGTTGGTCCAATTGGTCAACTGCTCCCACCTCGATAATTCCTTCCTTGATGACAAAGTCCATAACATGCCCACCGAAGGTCAAGTCATCTGAGATGAAGTGTAGATGATAGCCTGCCACACTGACACCATGAAAAATCTCTGGCGTCCAGAAACCAACAATGGTTCCTGCCACATTGTCACGACTATATTCCGGTTGATGGGTCGCGACATCAGCAAACTTGGTATCTGGTGTCGACTTGGGAATCATGCGCACATGCATATGCGAAAATTCCCCACGAATCTTGATAGAGCGGAAAAGATTTTCCCCATCATAATAAGACTCGATTCGTTCTTCCAATTCCTTGTCTGTCATCTCAAAGCGCTGGCGGAAAATGACTTCTGCCTGATGCGGTACTACTGCTGCGTAAGGAATAAGGGCATCTGGTGACACTTCTACAATTTCCGGTTGCTCTCCTGATCCCTTAGCCTGATAAGCCTTGCCATCCAAGACAATCAATCCCCATCAATGGAATCCAAGGTTCCCAAACCAAGGTCACCATGCTCTAGCAATTCTCCCACTGTCATAGTACCACCATAAAGGCCAGCCATCAAGGCTCCAAGGGTATTGTATTGAAATAATTTCACTGGTTCCTGCACGTTCTTATCCATTCACTTTCTTGTCTGTTATTCTATAAATGTTACTCCTAAGTATACCACATTTAGCTTTATATGTGAACGAGAGAAACACCCTAGACATTGCCAAGAAGGAAAAAAAAGGGTACAATGTAACAAAATCAAGGGAGGTCTGGAATGAAGAAACAAAGCAAGTACCAAGAGGTCGTTTCCTATCTGAAATAGTATCGAGTCTGGACGATTTCCGACGGGTAGCCGCCTGCCTTCTATCCGTCAACTGAGCCTTGACTTTCACTGTAGCAAGGACACTGTCCAACGAGCCCTGTTGGAATTACGGCACGAACAATACCTCTATGCCAAGCCCCAGAGTGGCTACTATGTTCTAGAACAAGGGCAACACCAGGATCTAGAAATCGAAGTCACTGATGAACATGCCAGTGCCTATGACGATTTCCGACTCTGTGTCAATGAAACCTTGATTGGCCGGGAAAACTACCTCTTCAACTACTATGACAACCAAGAAGGTTTAGAAGACCTAAGACAGTCCATTCACAAACTCCTCTTTGACCAAGCTCTCTACTGCAAGGCTGATCAACTGGTACTGACTTCTGGAACCCAACAAGCCCTTTTCATCCTCTCTCAAATTTCCTTTCCTAGTCAAGCCAAGGAAATCTTGGTGGAACAGCCGACCTACCATCGGATGAATCGCCTCTTGATTGCTCAAGGTCTGGACTATCAAACGATTGAACGAGGCATTGATGGGATTGACTTGGAAGAGCTGGAAGGCCACTTCAAGACTGGAAAAATTAAGTTTTTCTATACCATTCCTCGTTTTCACTATCCTCTGGGGCATTCCTATTCAGAGCAGGACAAACGGGCTATTCTTGACTTAGCAGCTAAGTATGGTGTTTATATTGTAGAGGACGACTATCTGGGGGATTTGGACTCCAAGAAGGGCCAGACCTTCCACTATCTAGATACAGAGGAGCGCGTCATTTATATCAAGTCCTTCTCAACCAGCCTCTTTCCAGCCCTGCGGATAACAGCACTCATCCTTCCAAATGCTATCAAAGAAGCCTTTGTGGCCTACAAAAATATCCTAGACTACGATAGCAACCTCATCATGCAAAAGGCCCTGTCACTCTATATTGACAGTCAACTGTTTGAGAAAAACCGTCTGGCTCGCTTATCCAATCAGGAAGACTACCAAAAACAAATCGAGGAAAGACTAGCTAACACTCCTTGTCCCCTTCCTCATTTCCCTCTACATGATGGTTTATTGCTTGATCTCAGACAGTACCCTAAAATCGCCAGTCTCAAACACAGTCAACTGGGCTTGGATTTCTTTGAAGAGGCTTACTTGGATGCCTGTCCTTATCAATTTGCCAAAGTATCCTTAGAAAATCTAGAAAAGGTTTTAAACTATTTAAAAGCAGAATTGGAATGATCTCCAACTCTGCTTTCTTATTCTTCAACTTCTGTTAGGCTTGCCGCTTTTTCAAGATAGCTTTGGTAAGTTCCTTCATCCTTGAGTTTTTGAATGACCTTGTCCACCACTTCTTTCAAATCAGCACTATTTTTTCTAAGGGCAACCGCATTGGCTTCGCCGTCCTTCATCTTCAAGCTGACAGTTGCGACAGCTAGGTCTGCATTTTTAGCAGCATAGCTAAGGGCAACAGGCTCATCCATGTGAACAGCATCAACTTTTCCAGCCTGCAATTCATTGACTGCTTCACCCATATTGGTTAGGGAAGTTAATTGAGCTTTTGGCAATTGTTCCTTGACCATAGATTCTGGAACAGTCCCTTTTTGGGCTGCAATATTAGCACTTTCAAGGCTAGTTAAATCCTTGTATTTTTCTACATCAGACTTACGAACCAAGAAACTAATCTTGTTCTCATAGTAAGGGATTGAAAAATCAAAGACTTCTTTTCTCTCGTCAGTAGCGCTAATTCCCGCAACTGCTAGGTCAACCTTACCAGTTTGAAGACTAGTCAAAACATTGTCAAAACTCATGCTTGAAATTTCTAACTTCACCCCAAGTTCGTCAGCGATAGCTTGTGCCATGTCAATATCCGCACCGACAACCTGATTTTTCCCGTCAACTAAGGATTGGAATTCAAAAGGTGCATAGTCAGGACTGGTCGCTACTACCAATTTCCCCTTTTGCTTAATGGCCTCAACAGCTGACTGAGAACCATTAGAACCCGACTGGCAAGCTACTAAGAAGAAACTTGCAAGAAAACTACATAAAACAAATATCCATTTTTTTGATTTCATAAATAAACAACCTCTCTGTTAATTTTGTATAATTATAACGCTATCCAAGTTACTTGTCAAGTGTTTTTTGAATTTTTATCTTAAAAATATTTTTTTCATTCAAGAAAAGGAGCTATCAGTTGATTTCAAGCTCCTTTTTATACAGAATGAACCTGTTTTATAGTTCGACAATCTTACCTGTTTCAAAGTAAACAACCCATTCACAGATATTTTTTTAGCATAGTCTCCAATACGTTCCAAGAAGGCAATCACTTGGAAATAATCACGACCTGTAACGATGGCATCTGGTTTTTTCTTGATTTCTTCTGTAGCCAAGTCACGAATGCTATCAAAATAATGGTTGATTTTTTCGTCCATGGCTGCTACTTCATAGGCTTGGTCTACTGAACCATTGAGATAGAGTTCAAGGGCTGCTTCGACAAAGTTCTTGACATCGCGACCCATTCTCTTGATTTCTTCTTCAACAGCTGGGATGCGTTGCTCCCCCTTCATACGGATTGCCGCTTTGGCAATGGAAACAGCATGGTCACCCATACGTTCCAAGTCAGACACGGCCTTCAAGACTGTCAAAACGGTACGCAAGTCCTGAGAAACGGGTTGTTGGAGGGCAATCATTTCAAATGATTTCTTCTCCAACTTCACTTCGTATTCGTTTACTTCTGCATCGTCTTCGATGACTTCCTTGGCCAAATCACGATCATGCGTAACAAATGCACGCACTGTACGATTGATTTGGGATAGCACTTCCTGTCCCATAGCATAGAACTGATTGTGCAATTTCTCTAAATCTTCTTCAAATTGAGAACGTAACATCATTTATCTCCTTATCCAAATTTTCCTGAAATATAATCTTCTGTTTCCTTGTGTTGTGGGTTGAGGAACATCTTCTTGGTATCGTTAAACTCAATCAAATCTCCATCAAGGAAAAATCCTGTCTTGTCAGAGATACGAGAAGCTTGTTGCATAGAACGCGTAACCAAGAGCATGGTGTATTTATCTTTTAGCCCATACAAGGTTTCCTCAATCTTCCCAGCAGAGATAGGGTCCAAGGCTGAAGTCGGTTCATCCAAGAGAATGATTTTAGGACTGGTTGCCAAGACACGGGCAACACAGACACGTTGCTGTTGTCCACCTGAAAGCCCGATAGCTGAATCATGCAGGCGGTCCTTGACCTCATCCCAGATGGAAGCACGTTGCAAGGCTTTTTCCACTGCTTCATCCAGAACCTGCTTGTCCTTCACTCCATTGATACGAAGCCCATAGACAACATTTTCGTAGATGGACATAGGGAAAGGATTTGGCTGTTGGAAGACCATACCGATTTCCTTCCGCAATTCAACTGTATCTGTACGCGGGCTGTAAATATTGTGGCCGTTATAAACCACTGAACCAGTTGTGGTCACCTCTGGATTGAGATCCCCCATGCGGTTAATAGCCTTGAGAAGGGTTGACTTCCCTGATCCAGATGGACCAATCAAGGCTGTAATTTCCTTAGGTTGGAAAGATAGGGAAACACTATTCAAGGCCTTCTTTTGATTGTAGTAAACGGACAGGTCTGACACCTGTAAAATCGCTTCTGTCATACTGTTTCCTTTCTATCCAAAGTGTCCTGTTACGTAGTCATTGGTTGACTGTAGTTTGGCATTTTGGAAATATTAGACGTCTTATCATACTCAATCAAGTCACCCAAGTAGAAAAATCCTGTATAATCACTAGCACGTGCAGCCTGTTGCATACTGTGGGTCACAATGATGATGGTGAAGTCCTTCTTCAATTCCAGCATAGTTTCTTCCAGCTGAGCTGTCGCAATCGGGTCCAAGGCTGACGCAGGCTCATCCATCAAGAGAATGTCAGGTTTGACCGAAATGGCACGAGCGATACAAAGACGTTGTTGCTGACCACCTGATAAGGTCAAGGCCGACTTGTGCAAATCGTCTTTGACTTGGTCCCAAAGGGCAGCCTGACGAAGAGAGGTTTCCACAATTTCATCCAAGACTTGCTTGTCCTTGACTCCTGCACGTTCATGGGCAAAAGTGATATTGCGGTAGATAGACTTGGCAAAGGGATTTGGTCGTTGGAAGACCATTCCGATGTGCTTACGCATCTCATAAACATTGATTTCTGGACGATTAACGTCAATTCCTTGATAGAGGATTTGACCTGTGACCTTGGCAATATCAATGGTATCATTCATACGGTTAAGACTGCGGAGGTAGGTTGATTTTCCTGATCCAGATGGACCAATTAAGGCTGTGATTTATTTTTTTCAAATTGCATATCGATGCCCTTGATAGATTCATTTTTACCGTAGTAAACATGTAAATCCTTAGTAGAGAGGGCCACTTTCTCTTCAGGAAAGGTGATGATATGCTTTTCATCCCAATTATATTTTGACATGGCTTCTCCTTTAGGCAGCGGTTAATTTCTTATGTAGGTAGCTTCCGAGTTTGCGGGCTCCAAAGTTAAAGATGAGGATAAAGATGAGGAGCACGGCTGCAGAACCTGCTGATACGATGGTTCCATCAGGAATGGTTCCTTCGCTATTGACTTTCCAAATGTGGACAGCCAAGGTTTCTGCTTGACGGAAGATAGAGATTGGGCTAGTCACACTGAGAATATTCCAGTTAGACCAGTCAAGGGCTGGAGCGGATTGTCCTGCTGTATAGATAAGAGCAGCCGCCTCACCAAAGATACGACCAGAGGCCAAGACGACTCCAGTCACAATGCCTGGAAGGGCTTCTGGAATGACCACATGGACCACTGTCTCCCAACGAGAAATTCCAAGAGCCAGACCAGCCTCACGTTGCGTATGGTGAACGTGTTTCAAGCTGTCCTCAACATTACGAGTCATCTGAGGCAGGTTAAAGACTGTCAAGGCCAAGGCACCTGAGATGATTGAAAATCCATACTCAAACTGAACTACAAAGATCAAGTAACCAAAGAGACCTACAACCACAGATGGCAGTGAAGACAAGATTTCAATACAGGTTCTGACAAAGTTTGTCACAGGACCTTTTTTGGCATATTCAGCTAGGAAAATCCCAGCCCCCATAGACAAGGGCACAGAGATAATCAAGGTAATGACCAAAAGGAAGAAGGAATTATAGAGCTGAATTCCAATCCCTCCACCTGCTTGGTAAGAAGATGATTTGCCAGTCAAGAAAGACCAAGAGATGTGGGGCAGACCACGAACCAAGATATAGAGAATCAAGGATGCCAAGATGGCAACGATGATTCCTGCAATCGAGTAGAGGACAGCTGTTGCAATTTTATCTAATTTCTTAGCGTGCATAGTTTTTCTTTCCTCTTTCTTTCGTAATCAATTTAATCACACTGTTAAAGGCCAAACTCATCAAGAGCAAGACTAAGGCCAGTGACCAGAGAACGTTATTGTCAACTGTTCCCATAACGGTATTTCCGATACCCATGGTCAAAACAGAGGTCAAGGTCGCGGCAGGTGTTGTCAATGAAGTTGGGACAACGGCTGAGTTTCCGACCACCATCTGAATGGCCAAGGCCTCACCAAAGGCACGCGCCATCCCAAAGACCACCGCTGTGAAAATCCCTGAACGCGCCGCCTTCAAGGTCACGCGCCAAATGGTTTGCCAGCGAGTAGCTCCCATAGCCAAACTAGCTTCACGGTAGTGACGAGGCACCGCACGCAAGCTATCGGTTGTCATAAAGGTTACTGTTGGTAAAATCATGACAAAGAGAACGAAAATCCCTGACAAGATCCCAAAACCAGTTCCACCAAAGACACTGCGGACAAAGGGAACTACGACCTGCAAACCGATGAATCCATACACAACTGATGGAATCCCGACCAGCAATTCAATGGCTGGTTGCAAGATTCTAGCACCTTTTGGTGAGACTTCCGTCATAAAGACTGCCGCACCGATGGCAAAAGGAGTTGCGATAAGGGCTGACAAGATTGTGACAATAAAGGAACCTAAAATCATAGGAAGGGCACCAAATTGCTTACCTGAAGGATTCCAAGTTTGGCCAAATAGGAAATCAAAGATATTGACTCCATTGACAAAGAAGGTCGACAAACCTTTTTGGGCTACGAAAATCAAAATCATGGCCACAATGATGACAATCAAAGACAGACAGGCAAAGGTCAAACCTTTTCCTAGTTTCTCTAGACGAGAGTTCTTTGAGGGAGAAAGTAATTTTTTAGCTAATTCTTCTTGATTCATTAGTGACTCCCTTCTAGTGCTGTCACCGTTCCGACAGCATCTTTTTCAACCTTCATTTCCTTGACAGAAATATAGCCCATTCCCTTAACGATTCCGCTTTGTGCTTCATCTGAGAGGACAAAGTTGAGAAATTCTGCCACCAATTCGTTGGGCTGACCTAGGGTGTACATGTGTTCATAAGACCACAAGGGCCAGTTATTGGTTGTTACATTTTCTGCAATCGGCTCATAGCCGTTCAACTTCATACGTTTAACCGAGTCATCCACATAGGCAAAGGCTAGGTAAGAAATAGCTCCTGGTGTCTGGGAAACAATGTTTTTGACCATCCCATTTGAATCCTGTTCTTGACTCTGCACGGCAGATTGGCCATCCATGACAACACTATCAAAGGTTGCACGCGAACCAGAACTTGCTGCACGGTTGATAATAGAGATGGCTAGGTCTTTCCCTCCAACCTCTTTCCAGTTGGTTACTTGGCCTGTGAAGATGCTACGGAGTTGTTCAGTTGTTAGATTTTCAACATCAACTTCCTTATTCACAATCACCGCCAAGCCTGCAACAGCAACCTTGTGATCCACTAGGGCTGAGGCATTGATACCGTCTTTTTCTTCAGCAAATACGTCTGAATTTCCTACATCAACAGCTCCAGATTGAACCTGAGACAGACCTGTACCAGATCCTCCACCTTGAACGTTAACTGTTTTTCCAACGTGCAGAGAGCCAAATTCATCTGCTGCTGCTTCGACCAAGGGCTGAAGAGCTGTTGAGCCAACAGCTGTCATGGATTCCCCACGATCAATCCAGCTAGCACATCCCGCCAAAGAACCTGCCAGCAAAAGAGCCGCAAGGGATAGAGCGAGTTTTTTCCTTTTTTTCACTGTTTTTCTCCTTGAAAATAATGGTGAATGGTGTGAATTTTTTCAACTATTTATTTATGTTTTTCTTTTGAAAATTGGGAACCAACTGAAGTTCTGATCCTGGTTTTACTAGAAATTTGCTCAGTTTCCTTTGACACCAATTTTGACTGAAAATGAAAGACAATTTGAAAAAATCCATACTTCCACTATAACATAGACAAGCTACTTTGACTAGCATTTTCACTTGAATCTGAGGCCTTTTGGAAAATAATTTTTCAAAACATTTCCAGTCACCTTAGCAAAGCCCAAACCATTGCCTTGAACCAAAACTTGGTACCAACCATTTGGCAGACTTTCCTCCAGCTGAACAGTCTCTCCAGCGGCATACTTTACAAACGCTTCTTGGTCAATTTCAACCGACTGCTTAACCTGACTCGGTTTCAAGGCTAGGCCAAGAGCGAAACTTGGTTCAAAGCGTTTCTTCTTAAAGGTACCCAGATGCAGGCCATTGCGAGCAATCTTGAGCTTCCCTAAATCTGGCAAAAGTTCTGGCAAGAGATAAAGCTGGTCTCCAAAAGTCTGCAAGATACCGAGTAGATTGATTTTTAGGTGTTTTTGGGCAAATTCCTGCCACAAGGCAACTTGCTCACGGCTGAGATTGCTTTTACTTGCCTTACATTTTGGTGCTAGATTTTCACCTTTAAACTGTAGATGGGCTACAAATTGCCCTTCTCCCTTAAAATGATGAGGGTACATCCGAGCCGTTTCTGGCAGGTCAATGCCAGCTACCATTCCATTGATATGCTCAACTGGCAACAAGTCAAAATCATACTCTTCCAGTAACCAATTGACGATCTCTTCGTTTTCCTCAGGTGCCCAGGTACAGGTCGAATAAACCAGACGACCACCTTCAGCTAGCATGGTCACCGCATCCGCTAAAATCTCTCTTTGCAAACTAGCACATTGACCCGGATAATCGAGACTCCAATAATCCATAGCATCTGGTTGCTTACGGAACATTCCTTCACCAGAGCAAGGGGCATCAAGGACAATAAGGTCAAAATAGCCTTTAAAGACCTTGGCCAAGCGGTCGGCAGATTCATTGGTCACCACGACATTTGTCGCTCCAAAGCGCTCCATGTTTTCTACTAAATCTTAGCCCGTTTACTTGAGATTTCGTTGGAAACAAGGAGACCCTCTCCTGCTAAATAGGCTGCTAGCTGAGTTGATTTACCACCTGGAGCAGCGGCCAAATCCAAGACCTTCATTCCAGGACTGGGTTGGGCTACCTGAGCCACCATTTGAGCAGCGGGTTCTTGCGAATAAACTAAACCAGTAGCATGCTCAGGCGATTTTCCTGAAACCTTCCCATAGTGGCCCCAAGGGGTTTGAGGAATAGGATCAGAAAATAAAGCTTGCACTTCTTTTAAAGGATTGACTCGAAAGGCCGAAACCGCTTCCTCCTCAAAAGAGGCAAGAAAATCTCTTGCCTCATCTCCTAGTATCTCTTCATATTTTTCAACAAATCCTTCTGGAAATTGCATTTAAGTTCTTTTCCTTTCGTAAATATAGGACTGAATTTCCTCCTGCATCTCAAGAGGTAGCATCATGACCGGCTGCCTGGTTTGAAAATCAGGAGCTTCACCAGAAAGGGTCACCACCCGATAGCCCAGACTTTCCCCTAAAATACTAGCCGCGGCATAATCCCATGGTTGCAGATAAGTGACATAGGTCAACAAACGCCCTGACAAAATCTTGGCAAAACTAATGGCCGCACTTCCATAGACACGAACACCAAGAACTGCTCGGCTCAAATCAGCCAGCCCCCATTCATTGGTTTCCAGCATACCACTATTTCCTGCAATGAGAAAATCTCCAAGTGGTTTTGCTTTAAAGGGAGCTAGGGGCTGATCATTTCGAAAAACTGGAAACTTACCACCACCGTGATAACAATCCCCTTTGACCACATCATAAATCAGTCCAAACTGCCCCTGACCATTTTCAAAATAAGCCATCATGACTGCAAAATCTTCCTGCTGGGCTACAAAGTTATTTGTACCATCAATCGGATCAATAACCCAAACCTTGCCCTCTTGAACCGAGGCTCGCAAACAGCCCTCTTCAGCACAAATCTTATCCTCAGGATAACGGGACAAAATCTCACTAACCAAGAGTTCCTGAACTTCCTTGTCCAGCCTGGTCACCAAGTCTGTTGGAGAGGACTTGGTCTCAACACGCAAGTCTTCCTGCATATGGTCAAGGATGTACTGGCCTGCTTTCTTAATTAGCTCTTTAGCAAATTCAAATTTACTTTCCAAGAGAAATCTTTCCTTCCCCTTTTTCCTTGGCAGCCTGAACTGCTCGGTAAAGCGAATAGCCACTAACCGTTTCAAATTCTCGTCCCAAACGCTTCTCTTCACTCTTGCTTGGCACAACCAATTTGAATCCCTTATAGGAGTTTAGTAACTTTTTAGCCTCTACCTTGCTTTCATAGGCAGCTTCAACATCATTAAAAAAAGAAAGCACTGAAGCAAGTTCTTCAGTGCTCCACGACAAATCTAGTGGGTAACTATACTGTTTGTTCATTAACTAATACCAGCTCTCATTCTTGCTTCTTTTAGTTCTTGCTTACGATAACTACGAGGGAGAAAAGCACGAATCTCATCTTCATTAAAACCGATCTGCATGCGTTTGGCATCGATAATAATTGGGCGACGCAAAAGACTAGGGTACTGCTCAATCAAATGAAGCAATTCCGATACCGAAATACTTTCTACATCAATATCTAATTTTTGAAAAATTTTTGAACGAGTTGAAATGATGTCATCAGTACCATTTTCGGTCAAGGAAAGAATGTGTTGCAATTCCTTTCTTGTTAAGGGACTGGTCATAATATTGTGCTCCTCAAAGGGCACCTTATGTTTTTCTAACCAGGCCTTTGCCTTACGACATGATGTACAGCTCGGTGATAGAAATAGTGTAATCATGCTTTTCTCTTCTTATCTATACTTTGCTACTTCTATTATACAAAAAAATAAAGCGCTTGACTAGCGATTTTTAGAAAAAAAGCCTATTTTTCAAGAAAGGTAACTTCTCAAAGTAACTTCCACTCACCTGACCAAAGTGGAAATTAGTCTAAAACGGATTTTTATGGTGGAATTAAGTGTGAGACGTTTGAGTTAGAAATGAGATCTACTATGACAAAACATAAACACCTTACCCTCTCAGACCGTAATGATATCCAATTAGGCTTAGAGCGCGGTGAAACCTTCAAAGCTATTGGACAATCCATTCTAAAAGACCCGACTACTGTTTCCAAAGAAGTCAAACGAAACAGACAAGTCCGAGAGTCTACATGCCATAACCTTCCTTGCCCTTTACTCGATAAGGCTCCCTTTGTCTGTAATGGATGCCCTAAAAGAAGACAGAATTGTGGCTATCAGAAAATCTTATACCTCGCTAAACAAGCTCAAAAACAATACGAACAAACTCTTGTAGAAGCTCGTGAAGGAACTCCTCTCAATTCCAAGACCTTCTGGGACATGGACAAAGTCATTTCTGATGGTGTTAAAAAGGGACAACACATCTATCATATCCTCAAAACTCATAACCTTGATGTCAGCTCCTCAACCGTCTATCGACATATCCGAAAAGGATACCTATCTATCGCTCCTATTGACCTAGCCAGAGCCGTTAAATTCAAAGAAAGACGGAAAAGTAAGCTACCTTCCATCCCTAAAGAAGCTAAAGAAGGCCGTTCCTATGAGGATTTCCAAAACTATTTATCCCTAATCAGCTGAACTCTTGGCTGGAAATGGACACCGTTATGGGCAGAATGGGAGGTAAAGTCCTACTTACCTTCAACCTGTCTTTCTGTAACTTTATCTTCGCTAGACTACTGGATAATAAAACCGCCCTTGAGGTTACCAAACATCTCTATGATATCAAGAACACTCTTCACCAAGCGGATAAAGATTTCTTTCAACTCTTTCCTGTCATCCTGACTGATAATGGTGGAGAGTTTGCCAGGGTCGATGACATCGAAATGGATGTTCGAGGAGAGAGTAAACTCTTCTTTTGTGATCCTAATCGCTCTGACCAGAAAGGGAGAATTGAGAAAAATCACACGCTGATTCGTGACATTCTACCTAAGGGAACTTCCTTTGACAACTTAACTCAAGAAGACATCAATCTCATTTGTTCTCATGTCAACAGTGTCAAACGTGCTGCTTTGAATGGAAAGTCAGCCTATGAACTTTTTGCATTTACCTATGGAGAAGAGACTCCTAAGCTTCTTGGCATTTCTAAAATACCTGCAGAAGATGTCTGTCAGTCGTCTAAATTACTCCAACATAAGTTCTAAAAACTAACCTTTAACCGCATTCAAACGTCTCATACTAACTTCCACCATAGCGGAACTTAATCTGAAACGCTTTCAGATGAGGGGATTTTGTGCGCTCTTTTTTTCGATTCATTTTGGTTACAAAAGCGATGAAATCAAGCATGATTAAAACTAGTGGAACTTACCCTGACACGGATTTCCACTGGTTTTTAGAATTTTTATCAGACTAACTTCCACTTAGATTAGCGGTGGAACTTAGTTTGGGAATTTACCATTTTTCAAGAAAAATAGACTATTTGCGAACGATTGATACTATTCAGAATTAGTTAATTCACTCTTAACGATGGTTTCAAATGTTATACATATTTATATATACAAATTAAAAACAGCTTTCGTTTCACTTCCTAAGACTTTTCAGATAAAGATAGGCAAAAAAGCTTTCATAGAGGGCGAAAAAGAGGAGGAAGGCATGGAGGAAGAAGGTCTCTGGTAAAATCAGAATAACAGGATCCTTGGCTGGGTCAAAAAGCCAGGTATCATCTCCCACAAAGAGAATTTGATGGAAAAGGGTAAAGAATTGATCAAAACCAATCAAAACTCCCCCAAGTCCAATCAGTAAAGGCAAAACCACTAGAGTCAGAAGCCCTTTACTAAATAGAGACAAAAAGCCCTTTTTCACAATTCCTTGGACAAAGAAATAGAAACTGGGCAGTGTCACTAGGCCAACTAGCTGCACCAAGTGAAAGAGATTCTTGACCACCGCAAAGTGGTGCAAACCAGCTGCTGACGAACGAAAATCTGGCATCTGCAAAACCTGACTAAAAGGATTGGTCAGGTAATTCATCAAAATATGAAAGTTGTACTGAATGGTTTCTGGTTTTAGATAAACTCGATCCGTCAAGTTCAGCCACTGAATTTCAAACGGATAGAAACTCCAAGCTAGATAAATGGTCAGAAGGATGGAGAGGGAGAGGAGAAAGAGCATCGAGCCCCAAAAGGTCAGTTTAGTTTTCATCAAAGTTCCACTCCGCAAGGCTAGAAACCACATGAGTCGGTGCGATTGGCAGGTCTGCCACTTCTTCTGCCTTGGTAAAACCTGTTGTCACCAAGAGCGTTGGAATGCCATTGTCAATCCCTGCTCGAATATCAGTCAAATAATTGTCCCCAACCATGATTAATTCTTCACGTTCCAAACCTAAGTGCTCAACCGCCTTGTTCATAATGATAGCATTTGGTTTCCCGATATAAACAGGCTTCACTCGTGTTGCTACTTCAAGTAGCGTAATCAGTGAACCAGCACCTGGCAAAAGTCCTCGTTCTGTTGGAATGTTAAGGTCAGGATTGGTTCCGATAAAGTGAGCACCCTTTTGGATAGCCAGAGTTGCTGTCGCAAATTTTTCATAGTCGACCTGCCAGTCCAGCCCTACTACCACATAGGCAGGATTTTCCTTGTCTTCCACATAACCAGCCGCCTTGATGGCTTCCTTGAGCCCTACTTCACCAATGACATAGACGGTCTTTTCCAGTCCTAAGTCATTCATATAGTCAATCGTTGCCAAGGTCGCTGTGTAGACAGTCGATAGGGGCGTATCGATATTAAAATTCTGAGCCAACATCTCCTGAACGCTCTCTGGAGTGCGGGTTGTATTGTTGGTTACAAAGAGATAGGGGATGTCCCGCTTTTGCAATTCATGGACAAAAGCCTCTCCTGCCGGGATTCGATCTTTCCCCTTATAAATAGTACCGTCTAAATCAATTAAATAGCCTTTATATTTCATACTTTCTCCCTAATCCTTTTTTATTTCTTGCCAAGTGATGATAGCTTGGGCATTGGTAGCACCGTCGCTTGTAATCTCATGCTTGCTTTCCAGTCCAGTCTGTTCAACAGCCGATGTAATCACCCCACCTGGTCGAACTTCCTTGACATACTTGAGATTGATTTTCTTGGGAATATACTGGGTCAAAAAATTCGCTCCCATGACCTCAAAAATCCAATCCAAATATTTACTGTTATTGACATGACCATTCATATCCAAGTCGTAAAAACGAACATGGTAATCCTTGCTAACTGGCTCGCCCAAGGACTCATACTTTGGTCCACGGATAAGTTTTTTATTAAATTCAGACTGGTAAGGAGCCACAATCTCAGGTTCGACAGCATGGACTTTTCGACTGTCTCGGTCCATGAGAACAAAGGTCGCCATCATGTGGATGAGTTCCTGCCCTGCTTCATCATAAATGGTAAAGCGACGGTAGCAAAAGAGTCGATTGTAGCTCAAAGCTTCCGTTTTAATGGTAATTTCTTCCGAGAAACGAGGCAAACGAACTACCTCAATATCATAGTCTGTGATAATCCAGACCAGATTATAATTTTCCAGAATAGCCTTATCACTAACTCCCAGTTCAATCGACTGCATCCCTGAAACCTGCAGAGACAGCAAAATTACATCTGGAAGTTTAATATGACCGTTCATATCAGCCATATCAAAAGGAATTTTCATTTTCATTTGATAAGTTAAGCCCATGATCCTACTCCAAAATAAATCGTTCTGCTACGGTGTCTCCCAAAAAGAGACCTCTATTTGTCATACGCACGTGGTCACCCTCTATTTGCATGAGACCTTGTTGCACCAAGTCTCTGACAATTTCTCCATAAAGCCCCTCAAACGGCCGACCAAATTTCTCCTCAAATCGCGCCATAGAGACCCCTGATTTCTTGCGAAGCCCCAGGAACATTTCTTCTTCCATTTGCTCTTTTTGACTCAGGTGCTCTTCTGTGATACGTGCGTCGCCTTCCTCAACTGCACTCAGATAATGACGAATCGGACCATGATTTTTATAACGAACACCATTGACATAACCAGATGCCCCAGCACCGATGCCATAGTATTCAGCATTGTCCCAGTACATGAGATTGTGGCGACTTTCAAAACCAGGTTTGGAAAAATTGGAAATCTCATAATGCTCAAAACCTGCTCGCTCTAGCTCTGCAATGATGTACTCAAACATCTCCGCTTCCAGTTCCTCTTTAGGAAGAGGCAATTTCCCACGTCGCATCCGATTCATAAAGACCGTATGGTTTTCCAAAATCAAGCTATAAAGGCTCATGTGGGGAATATCCAGTCCAATAGCCTTAGCCACATTTTCCTTGACCTGGTCCATAGTCTGGCCAGGTAGCGCATAAATCAAGTCAATAGAGATGTTGTCAAAGCCAGCCAATTTCAGACGGTCGATATTTTCATAAATATCCTTCTCCAAATGACTGCGCCCAATCTTTTTCAGCATCTTGTCATCAAAGGTCTGGACACCTAACGAAACACGATTGACAGCCGAGTTTTTCAAAACAGCTATCTTTTCCGCATCCAAGTCTCCAGGATTAGCTTCAATGGTCAACTCTTCCAAGACTGACAAGTCCAAGTTTTTAGTCAAGCCATCCAGCAATACCTCCAGTTGCGGAGCCGACAGGGCTGTCGGTGTTCCACCACCGATATAGAGGGTTCGCAACTTTTGAATATCATAAGAACGAAACTCTTCTATCAGATGTTCTAAATAACTATCTACCGGCTGATTCTTGATAAAAACTTTTGAAAAATCACAATAATAACAAATCTGGGTACAAAATGGGATGTGCACATAGGCGGACGTTGGTTTTTTCTGCATAGTAATTATTATACCACAAAAAGCGAACAATACTCAGAATTCCGTTTAACAAAATCCTAGCATTGTTCGCTTTCTTTATCTAAACATTCTTTTTATTTTATGACTAACACGATTCCCAGAACCAATCTAGTTTGTCTTTACAATACAAAAGAATGAATGTTTAATTGACTAAATTTTTAGTCTTCTTTTTCTTGCGAGCTACAAGTCCAAATCCACTCAATAGTCCAAGAAGTCCTAGAGATGCAAGAGCAGCATTTGATTCTGTTCCTGTATTTGGCAATACATTTTGAGAATCATTTGACTTAGCTCCATTAGTGTCAGGTTTAACTGGCGTATCAGGTGTTTCTGGTGTTACCTTAGCTGGAGTTTCTACTGGAACTTCAACTGCTGGTTGACCTGGTTCAGTAATCTTAGCTGTTCCTGGAACTTTACCTTCTGGTAAGTCACTGTTTGGTACTTTACCTTTACCGTCTTTACCGATTTCAACAGTGATTGGACCATTTTCACCTGGGATTTCTACCTTAGTTCCTGGTGGGAATGTTGAACCATCTGGTTTCTTAGGTGTTACTGTAATGTCACCTGTCTTAGGATCTGGTACCAACTCTATTGTTGGTGTCTTACGAGCTGGTGTTGTTACATTCACTGGTTGTGATGGTTTCTTATTCGGTTCTGTTACTGTTCCTGTACCTGGGACATCTTTCTTAGGAAGGTTGTCATTTGGTACTTTACCTGAACCGTCTTTACCGATTTCAACAGTGATTGGACCATTTTCACCTGGGATTTCTACCTTAGTACCTGGTGGATATGTTCTCCTCCTGGTTTCTTAGGCGTTACAATCGCATCTCCATTTGGTTGTGGGGTAATTTCAATCTCAACTGGTTTTTCAGTTTCTGGTGTTTTCTGGTGTTACCTTAGCTGGTGTTGTTACATTAGGAACTTCCACAGCTGGTTTACCTGGTTCTGTAATCTTAGCTGTACCTGGGACATCTTTCTTAGGAAGGTTGTCATTTGGTACTTTACCTGAACCGTCTTTACCGATTTTCAACAGTGATTGGACCATTTTTCACCTGGGATTTCTACCTTAGTTCCTGGTGGGAATGTTGAACCATCTGGTTTCTTAGGTGTTACTGTAATGTCACCTGTCTTAGGATCTGGTACCAACTCTATTGTTGGTGTCTTACGAGCTGGTGTTGTTACATTCACTGGTTGTGATGGTTTCTTATTCGGTTCTGTTACTGTTCCTGTACCTGGGACATCTTTCTTAGGAAGGTTGTCATTTGGTACTTTACCTGAACCGTCTTTACCGATTTCAACAGTGATTGGACCATTTTCACCTGGGATTTCTACCTTAGTACCTGGTGGATATGTTCCTCCTCCTGGTTTCTTAGGCGTTACAATCGCATCTCCATTTGGTTGTGGGGTAATTTCAATCTCAACTGGTTTTTCAGTTTCTGGTGTTTCTGGTGTTACCTTAGCTGGTGTTGTTACATTAGGAACTTCCACAGCTGGTTTACCTGGTTCTGTAATCTTAGCTGTACCTGGTACATCTTTTCTTAGGAAGGTTGTCATTTGGTACTTTACCTGAACCGTCTTTACCGATTTCAACAGTGATTGGACCATTTTCACCTGGGATTTCTACCTTAGTACCTGGTGGATATGTTCCTCCTCCTGGTTTCTTAGGCGTTACAATCGCATCTCCATTTGGTTGTGGGGTAATTTCAATCTCAACTGGTTTTTCAGTTTCTGGTGTTTCTGGTGTTACCTTAGCTGGTGTTGTTACATTAGGAACTTCCACAGCTGGTTTACCTGGTTCTGTAATCTTAGCTGTACCTGGGACATCTTTCTTAGGAAGGTTGTCATTTGGTACTTTACCTGAACCGTCTTTACCGATTTCAACAGTGATTGGACCATTTTCACCTGGGATTTCTACCTTAGTTCCTGGTGGGAATGTTGAACCATCTGGTTTCTTAGGTGTTACTGTAATGTCACCTGTCTTAGGATCTGGTACCAACTCTATTGTTGGTGTCTTACGAGCTGGTGTTGTTACATTCACTGGTTGTGATGGTTTCTTATTCGGTTCTGTTACTGTTCCTGTACCTGGGACATCTTTCTTAGGAAGGTTGTCATTTGGTACTTTACCTGAACCGTCTTTACCGATTTCAACAGTGATTGGACCATTTTCACCTGGGATTTCTACCTTAGTACCTGGTGGATATGTTCCTCCTCCTGGTTTCTTAGGCGTTACAATCGCATCTCCATTTGGTTGTGGGGTAATTTCAATCTCAACTGGTTTTTCAGTTTCTGGTGTTTCTGGTGTTACCTTAGCTGGTGTTGTTACATTAGGAACTTCCACAGCTGGTTTACCTGGTTCTGTAATCTTAGCTGTACCTGGGACATCTTTCTTAGGAAGGTTGTCATTTGGTACTTTACCTGAACCGTCTTTACCGATTTCAACAGTGATTGGACCATTTTCACCTGGGATTTCTACCTTAGTTCCTGGTGGGAATGTTGAACCATCTGGTTTCTTAGGTGTTACTGTAATGTCACCTGTCTTAGGATCTGGTACCAACTCTATTGTTGGTGTCTTACGAGCTGGTGTTGTTACATTCACTGGTTGTGATGGTTTCTTATTCGGTTCTGTTACTGTTCCTGTACCTGGGACATCTTTCTTAGGAAGGTTGTCATTTGGTACTTTACCTGAACCGTCTTTACCGATTTCAACAGTGATTGGACCATTTTCACCTGGGATTTCTACCTTAGTACCTGGTGGATATGTTCCTCCTCCTGGTTTCTTAGGCGTTACAATCGCATCTCCATTTGGTTGTGGGGTAATTTCAATCTCAACTGGTTTTTCAGTTTCTGGTGTTTCTGGTGTTGTTACCGTTACTTTTACTGGAACTTCTTCCTTAGAGCCATCTGGGTAAGTGACAACTGCTGTTGTTTTCTTATCGCCTGGTGTTGTAGTGTCTACTGGAGTCTTGTATTCAACTGTAGTTCCTTTTGGAAGATCGTCTACATTACCAATTGATTTCTTAGGATCTGGAGTTTCACCTACATTAACAGTTTGGTCTTTAGGTGTTGGATTGTTCTTCTCTGCATCTGTACGTGGATCTACTACCTTAACAGTTGCTGGAACTTCATCCTTAGATTTATCTGGGTAAGTGACAACGACTGTTGTTTTCTTATCGCCTGGTGTTCTAGTGTCTACTGGAGTCTTGTATTCGAACGTAGTTCCTTTTGGAAGATCTCCAACGTTTCCGATTGATCCTTTAGGATCTGGAGTTTTACCTACATTAACAGTTTGGTCTTTAGGTGTTGGATTGTTCTTCTCTGCATCTGTACGTGGATCTACTACCTTAACAGTTGCTGGAACTTCATCCTTAGATTTATCTGGGTAAGTGACAACGACTGTTGTTTTCTTATCGCCTGGTGTTCTAGTGTCTACTGGAGTCTTGTATTCGAACGTAGTTCCTTTTTGGAAGATCTCCAACGTTTCCGATTGATCCTTTTAGGATCTGGAGTTTTACCTACATTAACAGTTTGGTCTTTTAGGGTGTTGGATTGTTCTTCTCTGCATCTGTACGTGGATCTACTACCTTAACAGTTGCTGGAACTTCATCCTTAGATTTATCTGGGTAAGTGACAACGACTGTTGTTTTCTTATCGCCTGGTGTTCTAGTGTCTCACTGGAGTCTTGTATTCGAACGTAGTTCCTTTTTGGAAGATCTCCAACGTTTCCGATTGATCCTTTAGGATCTGGAGTTTTACCTACATTAACAGTTTGGTCTTTTTAGGTGTTGGATTGTTCTTCTCTGCATCTGTACGTGGATCTACTACCTAACAGTTGCTGGAACTTCATCCTTAGATTTATCTGGGTAAGTGACAACGACTGTTGTTTTCTTATCGCCTGGTGTTCTAGTGTCTACTGGAGTCTTGTATTCGAACGTAGTTCCTTTTGGAAGATCTCCAACGTTTCCGATTGATCCTTTAGGATCTGGAGTTTTACCCTACATTAACAGTTTGGTCTTTAGGTGTTGGATTGTTCTTCTCTGCATCTGTACGTGGATCTACTACCTTAACAGTTGCTGGAACTTCATCCTTAGATTTATCTGGGTAAGTGACAACGACTGTTGTTTTCTTATCGCCTGGTGTTCTAGTGTCTCACTGGAGTCTTGTATTCGAACGTAGTTCCTTTTGGAAGATCTCCAACGTTTCCGATTGATCCTTTAGGATCTGGAGTTTTACCTACATTAACAGTTTGGTCTTTAGGTGTTGGATTGTTCTTCTCTGCATCTGTACGTGGATCTACTACCCTTAACAGTTGCTGGAACTTCATCCTAGATTTATCTGGGTAAGTGACAACGACTGTTGTTTTCTTATCGCCTGGTGTTCTAGTGTCTCACTGGAGTCTTGTATTCGAACGTAGTTCCTTTTGGAAGATCTCCAACGTTTCCGATTGATCCTTTAGGATCTGGAGTTTTACCTACATTAACAGTTTGGTCTTTAGGTGTTGGATTGTTCTTCTCTGCATCTGTACGTGGATCTACTACCTTAACAGTTGCTGGAACTTCATCCTTAGATTTATCTGGGTAAGTGACAACGACTGTTGTTTTTCTTATCGCCTGGTGTTCTAGTGTCTACTGGAGTCTTGTATTCGAACGTAGTTCCTTTTGGAAGATCTCCAACGTTTCCGATTGATCCTTTAGGATCTGGAGTTTTACCTACATTAACAGTTTGGTCTTTAGGTGTTGGATTGTTCTTCTCTGCATCTGTACGTGGATCTACTACCTTAACAGTTGCTGGAACTTCATCCTTAGATTTATCTGGGTAAGTGACAACGACTGTTGTTTTCTTATCGCCTGGTGTTCTAGTGTCTACTGGAGTCTTGTATTCGAACGTAGTTCCTTTTGGAAGATCTCCAACGTTTCCGATTGATCCTTTAGGATCTGGAGTTTTACCCTACATTAACAGTTTGGTCTTTAGGTGTTGGATTGTTCTTCTCTGCATCTGTACGTGGATCTACTACCTTAACAGTTGCTGGAACTTCATCCTTAGATTTATCTGGGTAAGTGACAACGACTGTTGTTTTCTTATCGCCTGGTGTTCTAGTGTCTACTGGAGTCTTGTATTCGAACGTAGTTCCTTTTTGGAAGATCTCCAACGTTTCCGATTGATCCTTTAGGATCTGGAGTTTTTACCTACATTAACAGTTTGGTCTTTAGGGTGTTGGATTGTTCTTCTCTGCATCTGTACGTGGATCTACTACCTTAACAGTTGCTGGAACTTCATCCTTAGATTTATCTGGGTAAGTGACAACGACTGTTGTTTTTCTTTATCGCCTGGTGTTCTAGTGTCTACTGGAGTCTTGTATTCGAACGTAGTTCCTTTTTGGAAGATCTCCAACGTTTCCGATTGATCCTTTTAGGATCTGGAGTTTTACCTACATTAACAGTTTGGTCTTTAGGTGTTGGATTGTTCTTCTCTGCATCTGTACGTGGATCTACTACCCTTAACAGTTGCTGGAACTTCATCCTTAGATTTATCTGGGTAAGTGACAACGACTGTTGTTTTCTTATCGCCTGGTGTTCTAGTGTCTACTGAGTCTTGTATTCGAACGTAGTTCCTTTTGGAAGATCTCCAACGTTTCCGATTGATCCTTTAGGATCTGGAGTTTTACCTACATTAACAGTTTGGTCTTTTAGGTGTTGGATTGTTCTTCTCTGCATCTGTACGTGGATCTACTACCTTAACAGTTGCTGGAACTTCATCCTTAGATTTATCTGGGTAAGTGACAACGACTGTTGTTTTCTTATCGCCTGGTGTTCTAGTGTCTACTGGAGTCTTGTATTCGAACGTAGTTCCTTTTGGAAGATCTCCAACGTTTCCGATTGATCCTTTAGGATCTGGAGTTTTACCTACATTAACAGTTTGGTCTTTTAGGTGTTGGATTGTTCTTCTCTGCATCTGTACGTGGATCTACTACCTTAACAGTTGCTGGAACTTCATCCTTAGATTTATCTGGGTAAGTGACAACGACTGTTGTTTTCTTATCGCCTGGTGTTCTAGTGTCTACTGGAGTCTTGTATTCGAACGTAGTTCCTTTTGGAAGATCTCCAACGTTTCCGATTGATCCTTTAGGATCTGGAGTTTTACCTACATTAACAGTTTGGTCTTTAGGGTGTTGGATTGTTCTTCTCTGCATCTGTACGTGGATCTACTACCTTAACAGTTGCTGGAACTTCATCCTTAGATTTATCTGGGTAAGTGACAACGACTGTTGTTTTCTTATCGCCTGGTGTTCTAGTGTCTACTGGAGTCTTGTATTCGAACGTAGTTCCTTTTGGAAGATCTCCAACGTTTCCGATTGATCCTTTAGGATCTGGAGTTTTACCTACATTAACAGTTTGGTCTTTAGGTGTTGGATTGTTCTTCTCTGCATCTGTACGTGGATCTACTACCTTAACAGTTACTGGAACTTCATCTGTCGAACCATCTGGATAAGTTACTCTAACTGTACGTGTGACTTGACCATTGTTAACAGTTGGAGTTTCTCCATCTTTCCATGCATATGTCGTTCTTGTACCTGGTGTTGTTCCTTTAGTTGGCAAGTCTGACTTGTTGGCAATATAAGTCTCTGGTGATCCCAAATCTGGAACAGTTCCATTTGAAGTCACCTTCACTGTAGGATTTGTAGCTGTTGGTGTATATTTATCAGACTGCTTACGGAACTCAATCTGAATATTGGCGTTATTAGCAGTACCATTGTTTCCACTGTTATTTGTTAGACCTTCTTGGTCATATCCGCTAATATAACGATTCCAGATATTTCGACTAGCTGGAGTATTGACAACCTGATCTTTACCAACATGACCTGAAATATTAACTTTATATGGGTTAGTATCTGTTGCATTTCCAGCTTGACCTAAATTACTTGTCTTATCCGTAAAGTTAATACTTGTACCATTAGCAGGAATATCAAGACGACCACCATTTGTCACTTCGAAATTACCTGATGGTGCTACTGCTTGAGCATTGTCGTGAACCTTAATCTTATCCAATTTGCCACTGTTATCAGTTAGGTTCACATCAACACTAAACTCTTCTTCACGATAAACGACAATCTTACGTGGGTTAGTGCTATCAATTTCTGCATTACGATTATCAGTTAATTTAGTAATTGTTGGTTTTTGAACATCTTTTGCAATTGCTGTTGCTGGATCTGAATCAGCACCATTTCCATTTTTCGTAATTACTGTTACTTCTGTTCCATCTTTTACTTTATTTTCCGGAATCGTGATTTCCCCAGTATTTGGATTGATTTGCACCTCTGGAGTATTTACTGTCCAGTTTCCTTTCGGATCTTTCTTTCCTTCAGCTGTTTTTTGCTTGTTATCTTCACCTGTATAGCTTACAGTAATCTTATCTACTTTCGTTGAATCTTGCGGTTTTGCAGTTACATCCCCATTATCCTTAGCTGTTGCTACTGGTGTTTGTGGTTTATCATCTATAACATGTACCGCCGCATCTACAAGAATCTTGCCACGTTGTGGGATTACTACTTCTACCGTACCATGAACAGGTTTTCCTGGCTCAGTGACTTTCGATACATCAGGATCTTTAAACCAACGATAGGTTGTACCCGCAGGTAATTCATTTGGATTCGCAATACTATTGTAAGCATCTGGAATAACGCTTACTTTAGTACTTTGTTCCTTAGATCTTGGTTTAAGATTATATCTTTCTGCTTCTTCTGGTTTCAGTGGTAAGGTACCGATAATGGCATTTTGTCCATCTTTATATCGGTCGTATCCTCCTGCCGTATATCCTCCATAAGCAAGATACGGATCATTTGCTAAACGTTTTTTAATATCAGCAAGCATCGGATTACTTTTATCTTTATTCACCCAATCCAACATAATACTTTGATCTAGTTCATCACCTTCAAGAACTTTCGTTTTAAAAGTGATAATCGTACGTTGACCAGCGCCAATATAAAGTTTATCTTCAATAACACCTTTAACAAGGTTGTAAATAAGACCTCCCGTTGTAATACCGTACATATCTTTTACACGAGAAGCGGCATCTGGATTACGATCTGTACCATCTTTTCTAGAATCACGATAAATATTTGTAAACCATCCTTTGCTTGGATGGGCATAGTCCATCCAAGAATCAATATGTCTTTCGGGGTCACGCTCCCCAGAACGGCGTTCACCCTCTCTAGCATAAGCACGATAATTAGAGTTTTTATATTCCCAAGCTCTGGCACTAGGATGCTCTTCGTGAGATGTCTGTTGTCTATTTACATATTTTGTATAAGTGAAGTCATACGGATCTCCTACACTACGTGGAATCGCAAGTGAAATTTTCTTAGAAGATCCCGCACGAGCGTTTGCCGCTGGACCTGAGTCTACAATCCAGTAATAATACTTGCTACCATTTTCTTCAATACGCATCTCACGATACACACGAATGTTATCATAAGCTTGATTAGCTTTTCCTTTACTTACGAAAGCATACTGCTTCGTATCTGGTGAAAATACATCGCGGTGTGAGTAATCAATCATAGGATTTTCAGTCCAAGCAACACCGAAGTCTGTGACTTTTGTTGCACGAACAATACTCGTTCCACGACCAACTACTTTCCCATCTTTAGTTACTACAGCTCTGACTTCTGCATTTTCCACCATTAGGTTAGGATCAACGTCAACAGTAAAGTATCCATTAGATTGCGATTTCGTTTTATATTTTTGTCCTCCTACTGTGATTTCCACATCAGATTCCGCTGCTGTATATCCATCAACTTGTTTAACATAGGCTAGGCTATCATTGAAGGAAACTGTATGTCCTTCGCTTACAACTTCAGTAGCGACAGTTGTGCCATTCACTACCAATGTAACTGTATCTCCAACTTTGATCCCAGGAGCATTTAACTTGAACTGTCCTGAATCATCAAGCGTTGAAGTTACCAACGTCTGGCCATTTTTCTTAATTTGAATTGTTGAAGATGGTGTCGCATAACCTGTAATAAATCCAGAATCTGCTACAACGATTCCTAATTGTCCACGTTTTTTATCTTTATCTATTGGTACAGATCTTAGACTAGAACCTCGATCCATACTTTGACCATTACGTGAGTCACGAGCACCTGAATTCAAACGTGTTGTAGCGTTTTTAACAGAGTTAAACATTCTCTTCACACGTTTTGTCATATCTTCAACATCGTTCAGAGAAACTGTTGTATTTTCAAGAACTCCTTGAGCCAAGCCCAATAGTTCATTGGCTTTTTCAAGAACTTCTTTGCTAGTCTCATGCTCAGGCAATTCCAAAACAGCTGCCTGTAATTGATCTACAGATACTTTCAAAGCATCTTTTTTAGCTGATACAGTTTGACTCTCTTCGCTTGCGCTTACTTCAGGAGAAGTTTGACTTGCTAGATTGTCGGCTGGCTTCTCAGTTTTATCTGCTTGAGCCTCAGTTGCTTCTTTAGCAGCTGATACGACTGTCACATCTTTAGACAAGACTTCTACAAGTTCATCGATATCCTTTTGAGCTAGCTCAGAACTTTCTAGGGCTTCTTTCCCTTTTTGAAGTCTGTCTTTGACAGGCGATACTACTGATTCGTCAAGGTTTAATTTAGTTGAAAGAAGAGAATTTACTTCTTCAACTACTTTTTTCAACTTGGCTTTATCAACTGTAGACGCGCTAGGTGCAGTAGTTGTAAGCGTTTGATTTTCTGGGTCTACTTTGTTGTCAGTAGATTCTGCAACATCCACAGGCAAATCGACCTTATCTTTAGGGTTCACTACACCCGCATTAAGTTGCGAAGTTTTGTCAACTAGACTATCCGCACTCGCAACGCGGGCACCCAAAAACATCAGCGCTGCAACAGCAACTGAAGCGGCACCGAAACTATATTTACGAATAGAATAGCGCAAAACTTTTTCACGTTGCTGGCGCTTGATTCTATTGAGCGAATTTGATTTATTTTCCATTGTTCCTCCTTATGTTAAAACACAAAATCAAATTAAAAGCAATCTTCATGGCTACACTTCTTATAGTAATGCACCCATGAAGCCTACTGTGATGAGCATTTATGACACATTACAACTATCACAATCAGATTATACCATGTTCAACATATTTAATCAAACATAATGATATAAATCCAACGATTTTAAGAAAACGATTTCTAGAAATCATAACCAACAAGTCCATAATAATTTAAAATGACTCTGCATAACAATAGATCTCCTACCCTTAATTTTAAGATTTTCTTCAGATATCTCCTATAAATTTATACTATTTTAAAAATCAAATTCATAAACTTTCGTCTTATAAACAAATATATAATAGTTTTAATTAAAAATCCTATCATTGATTCCCCATGCCTATGATTTCAAAGTATATACTTATACAACAATATTTCTTGAATAGTCTATCAACAAAAGGGGAACCTTGATTTCAAATGAGTATAGTGGATTGAAGTTGGAATAGTATAACATGCCCTCTAATTCATTTTTAAAAATTAATCTAATACTCTTCGAAAATCTCTTCAAACCACGTCAGATTCAGCTTGCCGTACTCAAGTATAGCCTTCGGCTAGCTTCCTAGTTTGCTCTTTGATTTTCATTGAGTATAAATTCCTAATCCATTTTGTACATATTTTTATTTCAACCCATGATCTCTAAGTACGAATATTGATATCTACTTTTTCTAGAATACAAAAACAACCTTGTACTTTCTTGAAATGAGGAACAAGGCCGTTTCTTTATCTTTTACATTCATTGTTCACTTAACAATGAACAGTTCAGATTTTGACTACATTTTTATTTTAGTCTTCTTTTTTCTTTCCAAAAGTAAGTCCGAGACCGCCTAGCATACCAAGAAGTCCTAGAGATGCAAGAGTAGCATTTGATTCTGTTCCTGTATTTGGCAATACATTTTGAGAATCATTTGACTTAGCTCCATTATCAATAGCATCTGTAGTATCTTCATGAGTTGTATTCGGAGTAACTACATCTGGAATTGGAGTTGTTGTCGCAGGTGTGTTTTGACCAGAATTTTCATTAGTATCAGGTGTTACTGGCGCAACTGGAATTGTATTTGGATTTGTACTTCCGCTTACTTTTCTGAAAATGTGAGTAATTACTGGTTCATTTTCATCAATCACAGTTCGTACAAATTCATATCCTGGAATTGATCCATGTTCAGTATCCTTTTCATTACCTGTCTTAACAGATGGTTTCAATACATTTCCATCTTCATCAATCCATCGAACCTCAATCATTAGCTCTGGCAATGCAATTGAACCCCCTAATACATCGTTTTCAAAAGTTGTTACCTTAGGAACTTCCACAGATGATTTACCTGGTTCAGTAATCTTACCTGTACCTGTTTTTTCTATGTTTGGTAGATCACTGTTTGGTACTTTACCTTTACCATCTTCATCGATTGTAACGACGATTGGATTACCATCTTTACCTGGGATTTCTACCTTAGTTCCTGGTGGATATGTTGACCCATCTGGTTTCTTCGGTGTCACTGTAACATCACCTGTCTTAGAATCTTGTTCTAACTCAACTGTTGGTTCTTTCGTTGTTCCATATGTTCGAACGGTTGTTGGAGTTACCTTACCTGTTTTTGGATCAACTTCATAGGTAGTGGTATCAATCACATCGTGACCTTCAGAATCTTTAGATTGTTCAACCTTAGTTTTCGCACCAACTTTAACGATTATCTTACCTGCTGGGGTGACTACTGGATTGCCAACGTGTTCTGTGATATGACCGTCCTTTGAATCTACATCGTAAGTGGTTGTTGTAACTGTTTTACCTTTAGCTCCTTCAACGCGTTCATTAGGTGTGTCAACTTCTCGTTCACCATCTCTAACATACTCAACTTCTGGTTCAATCGGGGTTTCTACTACTTTGTCCTTCGCCGCGACTTTGACAATAGTTGCTGTTGGATTTACTACTACTGGTTCTCCTACTGTTTCTGTAATAGCGCCTGTAGTAGGATCAACACTATAAGTTGTTGTGGTAGTACTTGAACCTGCTTGTCCTGCTTCTTCCACATTTGGTTGATCTTTGTCACGTGTATCATCTTTCACATATTTCTTAGGTGATGGGATTGCTGTTGTTTCTACTTTATCCTTCGCTGCGACTTTGACAATAGTATTAGTTGGTTCTTTCGTACGAACTGGTTTACCTTCACTTGCTGTAATCTTTCCTGTATTAGGATCCACAGTGTAAGTTGTTGTGATAGTGTCTTCACCATCTTCACCTTTAACAGTAGTTGGGGCTGTACCTTTTTCTTTCGTATCATCTTTTACATATTTCTTAGGTGATGGGAGTTCGGTTGTCTCCACTCTATCCTTCGCTGCGACTTTGACAATTGTTGCTGTTGGATTTACTACTACTGGTTTCCCTACTGTTTCTGTAATAGCGCCTGTAGTAGGATCAACACTATATGTTGTTGTGGTAGTGCTTGAACCTGCTTGTCCTGCTTCTTCCACATTTGGTTGATCTTTGGCGCGTGTATCATCTTTCACATATTTCTTAGGTGATGGGATTTCGGTTACTTCTACTCTATCCTTAGCTGCGACTTTGACAATTGTTGCTGTTGGATTTACTACTACTGGTTCTCCTACTGTTTCTGTAATAGCGCCTGTAGTAGGATCAACACTATATGTTGTTGTGGTAGTACTTGAACCTGCTTGTCCTGCTTCTTCCACATTTGGTTGATCTTTGTCACGTGTATCATCTTTCACATATTTCTTAGGTGATGGGATTGCTGTTGTTTCTACTTTATCCTTCGCGGCAACTTTGATAATAGTATTAGTTGGTTCTTTCGTACGAACTGGTTTACCTTCACTTGCTGTAATCTTTCCTGTATTAGGATCCACAGTGTAAATGGTTGTGACAGTGTCTTCACCATCTTCACCTTTAACAGTAGTTGGGGCTGTACCTTTTTCTTTCGTATCATCTTTTTCATAGACAACAAGTGATGGTACTACTCTCTTCTCAACTGTTGGTTCTTTCGTTGTTCCATAAGTTCGAACGGTTGTTGGAGTTACCTTACCTGTTTTTGGATCAACTTCATAGGTAGTGGTATCAATCACATCGTGACCTTCAGAATCTTTAGATTGTTCAACCTTAGTTTTCGCACCAACTTTAACGATTGTCTTACCTGCTGGGGTGACTACTGGATTGCCAACGTGTTCTGTGATATGACCGTCCTTTGAATCTACATCGTAAGTGGTTGTTGTAACTGTTTTACCTTTAGCTCCTTCAACGCGTTCATTAGGTGTGTCAACTTCTCGTTCACCATCTCTAACATACTCAACTTCTGGTTCAATCGGGGTTTCTACTACTTTGTCCTTCGCCGCGACTTTGACAATAGTTGCTGTTGGATTTACTACTACTGGTTTCCCTACTCTTTCTGTAATAGCGCCTGTAGTAGGATCAACACTATAAGTTGTTGTGGTAGTACTTGAACCTGCTTGTCCTGCTTCTTCCACATTTGGTTGATCTTTGTCACGTGTATCATCTTTCACATATTTCTTAGGTGATGGGATTGCTGTTGTTTCTACTTTATCCTTCGCTGCGACTTTGACAATAGTATTAGTTGGTTCTTTCGTACGAACTGGTTTACCTTCACTTGCTGTAATCTTTCCTGTATTAGGATCCACAGTGTAAGTTGTTGTGATAGTGTCTTCACCATCTTCACCTTTAACAGTAGTTGGGGCTGTACCTTTTTCTTTCGTATCATCTTTTACATATTTCTTAGGTGATGGGAGTTCGGTTGTCTCCACTCTATCCTTCGCTGCGACTTTGACAATTGTTGCTGTTGGATTTACTACTACTGGTTTCCCTACTGTTTCTGTAATAGCGCCTGTAGTAGGATCAACACTATATGTTGTTGTGGTAGTGCTTGAACCTGCTTGTCCTGCTTCTTCCACATTTGGTTGATCTTTGGCGCGTGTATCATCTTTCACATATTTCTTAGGTGATGGGATTTCGGTTACTTCTACTCTATCCTTAGCTGCGACTTTGACAATTGTTGCTGTTGGATTTACTACTACTGGTTTCCCTACTGTTTCTGTAATAGCGCCTGTAGTAGGATCAACACTATATGTTGTTGTGGTAGTACTTGAACCTGCTTGTCCTGCTTCTTCCACATTTGGTTGATCTTTGTCACGTGTATCATCTTTCACATATTTCTTAGGTGATGGGATTGCTGTTGTTTCTACTTTATCCTTCGCGGCAACTTTGATAATAGTATTAGTTGGTTCTTTCGTACGAACTGGTTTACCTTCACTTGCTGTAATCTTTCCTGTATTAGGATCCACAGTGTAAATGGTTGTGACAGTGTCTTCACCATCTTCACCTTTAACAGTAGTTGGGGCTGTACCTTTTTCTTTCGTATCATCTTTTTCATAGACAACAAGTGATGGTACTACTCTCTTCTCTACTGTTGGTTCTTTCGTTGTTCCATATGTTCGAACGGTTGTTGGAGTTACCTTACCTGTTTTTGGATCAACTTCATAGGTAGTGGTATCAATCACATCGCGACCTTGGTCATCCTTATTACGTTCAACCTTAGTTTTCGCACCAACTTTAACGATTGTCTTACCTGCTGGGGTGACGACTGGGTTACCAACGTGTTCTGTGATATGACCGTCCTTTGAATCTACATCGTAAGTGGTTGTTGTAACCGTTTTACCTTTTTTACCCTCAGTACGATGAGATGGTGTACCGAAGTTTTTTTCAACATCTTTAACATACTCAACTTCAGGTTCAATTGGCGTTTCTACTACTTTATCCTTCGCTCCCACTTTTACAACTCTAGCGATTGGTCTATATACGACTTCTGGTTCGCCTTTTGATGGAATTAGGGTTCCATTTACTGGATTTACACTATATGTTGTGGTAACTTTAGTTTTTCCTGCTTTCCCTGGAAATTGAACGGTAACAGTACCTTTTGGACTGTTCTCATCTTTTAAATAAACTGGTTTGGGTTCAACTGAATTATACTCAACTATATCCTTCGCGCCCCCTCTATTGACTACTTCTTCCTTATCAGCCGAAGTAAGACTGCCAGTTTTTGAGTTTACTGTGTAGCTCGTTGTCTTCTTAACAACATCGACTCCTTTTTTAATGTATTCTACTTCATCCTTGGCTGCGACTTTGACAACTGTTTCTATTGCCGGTTTCTTAACTACTGGTTGTCTACATGTTCAATAAGATCTCCAGTGTTAGGATTGACACTATAAGTTGTTGTTACCGTCTGTTCTCCGGTTTCACCAGGTACTTCAACATTAGCTTGTTCTTTTTCGCGTGTATCATCTTTTACGTATTTCTTAGGTAATGGGATTACTGTTGTTTCTACTTTGTCCTTCGCACCATCTTTCTTGAACATTTCATCAAGTATATTTTTAGTAATCTGTCCTGTATCAGGATCCTTGATACTAACAGTTGTTGACTTAATGATGTCATTTCCGCGTTTGCTATATACAACAGTTTCGCCAACTTTTTCTAGAGACTTAGCTGTAGTAATCTTAGGATTTCGAAAACCTATCCCATCTAAAGAAACACGTTTTCCTGATATGAATTTCGGTTCCCTATTAATCATATCATTTTCAAAATAAGAACGTGAACTATGACCTCCTTTTGTATCCCCAACATTTATGACAACATCACTATCATTACTGACACTTTTTCCTATAGTAGAATCATTATTAACTATATAGTGTGTCATTTTCCCAGACTTAGCTATGTTTTTACTATCTAAACCTTTTTGCCAAAATTCAGATGATGATAAACGACTTGTCCTCACTTTTGGGGCATTAAAGGTTGTTCCTTTTTTTAAGACATTATTATAAAAGTTTCTATAAGCCCGCTGGTCTGTAGAAGACATGACTCTGCTGTCAGAATATGCCAACTGATAGGCTTCAACCATTGCCCGTTGTACTAAATATCCTCCTAAAGAATGTCCTGTTAGATAAAGATTAGTGATACTCTTATCTTTAGCCAGTTCACGCATGATTTTTTCTGCATCTTTCCCTTGCTGAGGATCGCTACCTATTCCAAGTACTCCATCAGCCACAATATCTTTCCCACCACTTGTTCCTCGAAACGCTAATACTTGAGCAGTCCCATTTGGTAAAAACGGAAAATCACTCTTTGTTTCAAATAACACTGCATCTAGTCCGCTAGATGTATGATAGCTTTTCTTTCTTTTCCAATAAGGAGCTAATTCATTATGCATCATCATATATTCATAGCGTGGTTTACTTTCGCCTTGTTTTTTGTATAACTCTGACTCTCTTAAGGGGTTCTTATGATTCAGTACTCTGTCAATATACTTATCCTCACGGTAGGACAATTCCATGAACATAATCATATCGCGCTCGCTTACGTTCCATTTTAATTTTTCATCTGCTTTTTCTTTACTATCAATAATGCCATCCCCATCAGTATCCTCTAACATCGGATGACTATTGTACCCTACATACTTTTTCCCGCCTTTTTCATAAATATAAATTTCATCTTTATTACTTAGATAATCCTCATCTGTATAATCATTCGGCTTCAACTCAGGTCCATCTAATAATAGGCTATCATACTTATCATCTTCTGAACCGATTACTCCTGCTTTGATTTTTTTAGCATCTTCCTTAGTCAATTCATATTTTTTAATCTCGGAAGGATTTGATGCTGCTCTCACCGCTGAAGTGCTTGATCTGTCTTCACCTGCCACGAAAGCCCTTGTGGTCAAGCTATTATTTTCTTTATTCCCAGATGTCTCAAGTTCTGTAGTTCTTGTAGATATCATTGGAATATCTTTTGAAGCTGGACTGGAAATATCTCCTCGATTCTCTGGCGAACTTTGAGCCTCTTCTTTTTTCTCCACAGTAGAGGTCGAACTCTCCCTTTCAGAATTAGCCCCTATCTCTGTTGCCAAATTATTTTCCGTAGAAGCCAAGACTCCTTGAATCGGAGCAAACAAGGAAACTCCTATTAGTACAGAAGCCACTCCAACAGAAAACTTTCGAATCGAAAAACGTTGTCGCTTATTAAAAATATCTTTCATTTGATCAAATTTCTTTCTAACTATTTTTCATACACAATATAGAAAACGCTAACATTTTCTGTTAACAAAATCATAATTTTTTCTTCTCATAAACTTTAGGAACTTTACTATACGTTAATACGTCATATTTTAAATCCTTTCAATTTTTAAATAACTATTTGTTGTAATACCGCAACCCAGTCCCCTGTTAATCAGGCGGGTTATTTAGGTTACGGACAGAACCGCTTATTTTTAGACCACCAAACAACTCTGTAAAAAAGAACCGATGTTATCTTTTTCTCTTTTATCATCTAGGTCCATTTCCCCATCCGTATAATAATCAATAACCTGCTGTTAAAATTTTTACTACACTATAGAAGAAATCAAAATTTTGCACGCTCTATACCATCATTATATCACAAAGAGTTCATTAAAGGAAAAAATAACCGTTTCTTGATTTTATAAAAAACCAAGAAACGGTATGCTGATTTTAATCTTCTTGAATCTCGATGACGATTTCTTGACCTTCTTGTTCTTCCACAACCACTTTTTCTTCCAGTTGTTCTTTGAAACTATTCAAGGTCTCTTTAGAAGCTTCTGTTACCTGATGAGCGCAACATTTTGCTTTTTCAAAGATAGTATCAAGGGTGATTTCACCTGACTCAACCTGTTCTTTGGTTTTCAGAACAAAATCTGTAGCCTGCTCCTTGACTTCTGTCAGTTTTTCACAGACCTGCTCCTTGGCATACTCTGGATCTTCTCTCAAATCATCCAGAAAATCTTGAGCTTGACTGCAAACTTGTTTGCCCTTATCACTTGTTAAAAACAAGGCAAGAGCTGCACCTGAAACGGTTCCTAAAAGGATTGAGGATAGTTTACCCATAAGAATTCTCCTTTTTTATTTTTTTAAAAATTTACTTGCAAGACGAAGAGCTGACAAACTTGCCCCAGTCTTGAGTGTTTTTGAACCAGCTGATGAAGCTTTCTTGCTCAAGACACGCGCATGGTCATTGAGGTCTGAAACAGATAGAGACAAATCTGCAACAGCACTAAAGAGTGGATCAATCGTTACCATCTTGACATTGATATCATCTGCCAAGACATTGACCTTTGCCAGCAACTCATTGGTATGATGTAAAGGTTACATCCACATCTGAAGTCAAGGTTTTAATCGTCTTTTCTGTTTCATCAATCACACGTCCAAGCTTTTGTACAGTAATGATTAGATAGACTAAAAATACAATCAAAGCAAGGGCTACAAGAATATATGCAACTTCTAACATTTAGTTTTCCTCCTCTGTAACATAGTAAGGGGCCTTCTTTCGATTTTGATAAAGAATGATAAAAATTCCAAGTCCGATAAGGACAACTGATAGCCATTGAGACACTCGAAGACCAAAGAACATGAGACTATCTGTTCGCATACCTTCAATAACCATACGACCGAAACCATACCAAATCAGGTAGAAAGCAGTGATATGACCTCGTCTGAGACTCTTCCATTTTCGTCTGAATATCAGAATCAAGGCAAAGCCAAGTAGATTCCATAGAGACTCATAAAGGAAGGTCGGTTGACGGTAGCTCCCCTCAATATACATCTGGTCACGAATAAAGCCAGGTAGATAATCCAGATTATCCACTGCTGCACCATAGGCTTCTTGGTTAAAGAAATTTACCCCAACGCCCCAAACTTTGGGCAATCATGACGCTAGGTGCCGCGATATCTAGGAAATCCCAAGTGTTGATAAGTTTGCGATCAGCAAAGATATAGAGTACAAGGGCACCAGTTATCAAACCACCGTAGATGGCCAAACCACCATTCCAAATGGCAAAAATCTCTCCTACATTCTGACTATAGTAATCCAAACGGAAAATGACATAGTAGAGACGAGCTCCTAAAATAGCCAAGGGAAAGGCTACTAAGATAAAATCTAAAATATCGTCTGGTATGATCTTCTTTCTAGGCGCTTCTTTCATGGTCAAATAAACCGCAAGAATCAAGCCTGTCACAATACACAAGGCATACCAACGAATGGCTAGGGGGCCTAGTTGAATAGCAATTGGATCAAGCATTTGGCACCTCATTTCGAGCGATGAGACTTGTCAGCCGTTCTTCGAACAAACGGGTCGCATCAAAGCCCATTTCCTTGGCACGATAATTCATGGCAGCTGCCTCAATCACGACAGAAATATTACGACCTGTTTTAACTGGAATGCGGATACGAGGAATGGCTACACCAGAAATTTCAAGTTCCTCTGGATTGTTGCCAAGACGATCAAAAGTTTTATGCGTATCGTAATTTTCCAAATAGACAGCAAGCTGAACCTGTGAAGAATCCTTGACCGCACTCGCACCGTAGAGACTCATAACATCGATAATCCCAACCCCACGAATTTCAATCAAGTGTTTCAAAATTTCAGCTGGTTCACCCCAGAGAGTAATCTCATCCTTGGCAAAGATATCAACACGGTCATCGGCTACCAAACGGTGACCACGTTTGACAAGTTCCAGACCTGTCTCACTCTTACCAATTCCACTATCTCCCTGAATCAAGACGCCCATTCCATAGATATCCATCAAGACTCCATGCACACTGGTCCGTTCTGCCAAACGAGAATCCAGATAGCTAGATAACTCTCCAGACAAACGACTAGTAGCCGTACGGCTGGTTAAAATGGCAATCTTACATTCTCTGGCTGCCTTTAACATCTCCTCTGGAACCACCAAACCACGGGCAACAATGACCGCAGGTGTCTCAGGTAGAAACATTTTTTACAAAACTTCATAACGGCTGTTGGAAGGCATGCTGATCAGATAAGACCACTCCTTCATCCCCAAGAGCTGGATCCGCTCTGGCGTATAGTAGTCAAAGTAGCCTGTCATTTCAAGACCAGGTCGCGTAATGTCCGCTGTATTGATTTCCTTTTCAAGCAATTCTGGTTCGCCATAGACAATGTCTAGTCTAAGCTTTTCAATCACTTCTTTTACTAAAACCGACATCATTTCCTCCTTCAAATGAGTTCTTCTCTCTATTATATCAAATTGTAGGAGGATATTTCAGATTTTTGCAGGCTTTGGAGTATTTATTTATACTCAATGAAAATCAAAGAGCAAACTAGGAAACTAGCCGCAGGTTGCTCAAAGCACTGCTTTGAGGTTGCAGATAGAACTGACGAAGTCAGTAACCATATCTACGTCAAGGCGACGTTGACGTGGTTTGAAGAGATTTTCGAAGAGTATTAAAAGAAAAAAGACTAGATTTCTCCAGCCTTTCATTTCTAATTAGAATTTTTTACGTTTACGAGCTGCTTCTGATTTACGTTTACGTTTTACAGAAGGTTTTTCATAGAATTCACGTTTGCGTGTTTCTTGAAGAGTACCAGCTTTAGTAACCGCACGTTTGAAACGACGAAGTGCGTCGTCAAGAGATTCATTCTTACGTACTACTGTTTTAGACATTTTTTTCACTCCCTTCAAGTTCAATATCTATTTTATTCTACACGTAAAAGGAATAATTGTCAAGCAAAAATGCGGTTTAATTTTGATTTTTTCTTACATTTATACAAGAGTTGAAAGCGTTCAACAGAACATTGCTTTTTATTTTTCAAGTAAGCTGAGCGCTTCAGCATCCGCAATAATGGTCACATCAGGGTGGTTTTGCAGGCTACTTGCTGGTAGAGACTCAGTAACTGGGCAGACACTGTTCCAGCGATGGCTTCTGCTTTTCGACTCACCGTAAGCAAAGAGAATAATTGACTTAGCATCCAAAATGTTTTTAATTCCCATTGAAATGGCTTGAGTTGGAACATCTTCAATCTTGTCAAAGAAGCGAGCATTGGCTTCGATAGTAGACTGGTCAAGTTCTACAAGGTGAGTTTGACTGTCAAATGGAGTACCAGGTTCATTAAATCCGATATGTCCATTGCGACCGATTCCCAAGATTTGGAGGTCAACTGGATGGTCA